>WNGG01000008.1_pt1 | contig 197164 bp, 193 predicted proteins | sample 5400661 | NCBI WGS metagenome assembly WNGG01 (sample SAMN13153372, study PRJNA577476) | soil metagenome | isolation source: 100 cm soil or saprolite under Garry oak tree replicate 1 | place: USA:California | collected 2016-06-15
ATCGGAACCGCCATCGCCCGGTTCCACTCCGCGTCCCGGGCCGCCGAGCGGCCCAGCCTGGCGATCTTGTCCCTGGACCCGAAGCGCCGCCAGGCGGCCCGGGTCCGGCTGGGCCGTTGAGCCAGGTGGCCCGCCATGCCGATCCGAGGAGAACGATGACCGACCAGACCTCCACCGAGCTAAGCGCGGCCGGAGTGCCGCACGACGCGCTGGCCCGCCTGGCCGAGCTGAAGCCGGGCCGGCCCGGCGCCATCTTCACCTCCGACCTGTCGGTCAACGAGTTCCTGCTGGTCCGTGAGGCGGGGTTCCGCCCGCTCGGGCTGGTGCTGGGCACCTCGATCTACCACGTGGGGCTGCAGTTCGGCCGCTGGGGCAAGAACCAGGAACTGGACGTGCTGTCCCAGGCCATGTACCACGCGCGCGAGCTGGCTATGGGCCGGATGGAAGCCGAGGCGGACGCCCTGGGCGCGGACGGCATCGTCGGGGTCCGGCTCGACGTGGAGCTGAAGGAGTTCGGCGCCGACATCGCGGAGTTCATCGCGGTCGGCACCGCGGTCAAGGCCGAGGAGGGCGCGGGCGGCGGCGGGGTGAGCAACTGGCGGAACAACAAGAACCAGCCGTTCACCTCCGACCTGAACGGCCAGGACTTCTGGACCCTGATCCGGGCCGGGTACGCGCCGCTGGGCATGGTGATGGGCAGCTGCGTGTACCACATCGCGCACCAGCGGCTGGGCGGCGTGCTCGGCAACATCGGCAAGAACGTGGAACTCGAGCAGTTCACCCAGGCCCTGTACGACGCGCGGGAACTGGCGATGAGCCGGATGCAGGCCGAGGCCGAGGCCTACCACGCGGAGGGGATCGTCGGGGTGCAGCTCCGCCAGCACAGCCACACCTGGGGCTCGCACACCACCGAGTTCTTCGCCATCGGCACCGCCGTGCGGCCGCTGCGCGAGGACCATGTCATCGAGCGCCCCACCATGGTGCTCAGCCTGGACGGCTGAGGCTCCGCGCCGCGGGCCGGGCCGTCAGCCTTCCAGCGCGTCCCGCGGCCGATCCGCGACGGCGCCCGGCGCCCCGCCGTCGGCGTGGTTGCGCTTCTTCTCGCCCGCTGGCGGCTTCCGCCTGACGTCCACGCCGCCCATGAGCGCGAACCCGATGACCCGCAGTCGCGGCGCCCCGGGCACCCCCGGCCCGCTGGCGTTGTGGTCGAAGCCGCCCATGAACGCGATGCCGGACACGTCCACGTCGATGTCCTCGGGCACGGTGATCTCGATGCCGCCCATCACCGTGTACGCGTGGATGGTGACCTCGGGCTCGCTGAACTGGGCCTCCCGCAGGTCCAGTTCGATCCCGCCCATCACCGCCCCCGCCACGTAGCTGCGCGGTACCACCCACCGGCCCGTCCGCCGCGCGCCGCTCATGATCGCGACCGAGAACTTGGACCGGGGGGTGCCGCCGATGCGGCTGACCGGGGCCCGCTGGGCCATGACCGGCGCCCGTCCCTGCTGCGGCAGGTCCCGGGTAACCGCCGCCAGGTCCCCGTAGGTCTTGGCGGCGTAGGCGAGCTCCAGGCGCTCGTCGAGTTCATCCATGGTGATCCGGCCGTGGCCCGCTGCCTCACGCAGCACCTCGGCGGCCTGCTCACGGTCGCTGTCGGACACCCGCATGAGGCTGTGGTCCGCAGGCCCGGAAAGCTCGCTCATGGCACCACCATAGCGACCGCGGCCCGCCCGGAACCGGGTGACAGATCGGGATCCGGGCCGGCCGGAATGTCGTATCTCAGTGTCGTTGTCTGGTCAGCGGGAGACGGGGCCGCTGACCGTGTCGAGCAGCCGGGCGAGCCGGGCCCGCAACCCGCGGCGCGGCTCGCCGCGCTCGCCGGCGGCCGCGCTGACCAGGTGCTGCGCCGCGTCGAAGCTCAGCGGCTCGGACGGCGCCACGGCCAGCGCCTCATGGGCCACCTCCGCCAGGCGGCCGTCACCCCGGTCCAGGGCCAGGATGGTCGCACCGGACCTGCGCGCGTCGCTCACCCGCTCGAGCAGCCGGTCCGGGGCCGCCTGCGGGCTGACCACCACCAGGGAGTCCCCGCGCCCGGCGTCGCCCAGCCGGGCCAGGCTCACGCTCAGGTGCGCCGGCGCCCCCGGCGGCGGATTCCACCGGACCAGCGTGGGCGCCAGTTCGGGCAGGCCGGCGAACCGGCTCTCCTCGTCGAGGTGCGCCGCGAAGTGCCAGGGCTCGTGGTCGGGGGTGCCGACCAGCAGCAGCCCGCCGGGGGTGCGCGCCGACCCGCGCAGGGCCCGGGCGAAGTCCGCGGCACGGTCCAGCCAGCCGGTCGGGGCGAGCAGCACCCGCAGCGCGGCGACCTGCTCGGCGTTCACGGCCCCCATGGTGCCATGGCCCGCCGGGGCTCTGGCAGGATCGGGGCATGTCCGACCAGCAGGCGCCCGCGGGCCCCGACATCGCGACCTTGGCAATCGGCATCCTGGGCGGTACCGGTGACCAGGGACGCGGCCTGGCCCGCAGGTTCGCGCTGGCCGGCCACCCGGTCATCATCGGCTCCCGCAGCGCGGAGCGCGCCGCCGCGGCGGCCCAGGCCCTCGGCGCGGAACTGGGCATCCGCGGCATGGCCAACGCCGACGCGGCCGCGGCCGCCGACGTGGTGATCGTGGCGGTGCCGTGGGACGGCCATGGCGGCCTGCTCGCCGCGCTGGCCGCGCCGCTGGCCGGGAAGATCGTCATCGACTGCGTGAACCCGCTGGGATTCGACCAGCGGGGCTGCTACCCGCTGGCCGTGGCCGAGGGCAGCGCCGCGCAGCAGGCGGCGGCGGTGCTGCCGGGCTCGGTGGTGGTCGGCGCGTTCCACCACGTCTCGGCGGTGCTGCTGCTCGACCCCACGGTGCACACCGTGGACCTGGACGTGCTGGTGCTCGGCGACGACCGGCAGGCCACCGACCTGGTCCAGGCGCTGGCCGCCCGGATCCCCGGCGTCAGGGGCGTGTACGCGGGCCGGCTGCGCAACTGCGGGCAGGTCGAGGCGCTCACCGCCAACCTGGTGTCGATCAACCGGCGCTACAAGGCGCACGCCGGCCTGCGCATCACCGACCTTTAGCCGCCGGGCGGCGCCAGCTCCGGGCCCGGCCGCGCACGCCACCCTGCGGCCGCACCGGGTTCAGCCGCGCCCGGGCGGGCCCCCTACCGACCGCAGGTCGATGCCCAGCACGGAGGTGGCGACGGCGGCCGCCTCGGCCAGGTTCTGCCGCGCCTGCTCGGTGATCGGGTGGCTGGTACCGAGAGCCTGCTCGGCGTCGGCGAGGGTGCGCTCGTACTCCACGATCGCGAGCTTGAACTTGCGCAGCCACAGGTACGACAGGCCGACGTCACCGCGAACCCGGATGGTGTCCGGATGGCCGGGGCCCAGCGCCCCCTCCCGGTCCGCCAGGACGCGCTCGTACAGCCGCAGCGACTCCTTGTGCTTGCCGGCGGCCCGGTAGGCCGACGCGAGGCTGGCCCGCACCGCGGTCGTGTCGGGGTGGCCGGCGCCCTGGGCGCGCTCGGAGTCCGCGAGGGCGCGCTTGCCCAGCGCGATGGCGTCCTTGAAGCGCCCGGCATTGGTGTAGGCGTCCGCGAGGCTGGTCTGGGCGGCGATGGTGCCGGGATGGCCGGGCCCGAGCACGCGCTCCCTGCTGGCCAGCAGGCGCTCGAACGTGCCGCAGGCCTCGGCGGGCCGGCCCGCGGAGAGGTAGGTGCTGGCCAGCTCCGCGTAGGCGGCCAGAGCGTCCGGGTGATCGGGCCCGAGTGCCTGCTCGCGCCCGGCCAGCGTCTTCTCCGCCAGCCGGATCGCCTCGTCCCGGCGCCCCGCGCTCAGGTAGCCGCGCAGGAGGCGGTCACCCGCGTTCTGCGTCTCCGGGTGACCGGCGCCCAGCACCCGCTCGGCGTCGCCGAACACGGCCTCATAGGCCGAGATGGCCTCGTCGAGGCGGCCGGACGCCTCGCACGCGGCACCGAGGAGCCCGCGGGCCGCGACGGTATGGGGGTGGTCGGTGCCGAGCATCTGCTGGGCGGTGCCGAGCATTGCCTGCCAGTAGGCGACGGCCGGGCCGGTGAGCCCGGCGGCGTCCAGGCTCTGCCCGGACCGCGCCAGCACGGGGTGGCACTGCGGCTGCCACAGGAAGGTCTCCGCGTTCTCACGGAGCTTCCGGGTGCAGTCCCGCAGTGCCTGGGCGGCCGGGGAGCCGGCGTCCTCGTCGGGCCAGGCCTGGACCAGGGCGTCGGCGGCCGCCCGGGCGGCTTGCTCGCACTCTGCCGTGGTCATGTGCTGCCGGGCCAGCGCCTGCACCGCTTCGTGCACCAGGACCGTGCGCGCGGGACTGGCCTCGTCCACGGTGACCAGGCCCACCTGGGCGAGACCGCCCAGCGCCGCCCGCACCTGCGCACCGTCGGCGAGGAGCCCCTGCCCGCCGGCGAGATAGGCGCGCGCGGCCTGGCTGGCGAGCACCGCCCCCGGGACGCCGTGCGGCGCCAGCATCGAGATCAGGGCCAGCACCCGCCGGGCCATGCCGTCCGGGCCGAGCTGGTCGGCCAGCTCGCAGCACAGCGACCAGGCCGCGGCGAGGCTCGCGGCGGCCGGGCTGCCGAACGAGCTGCCCAGCGCCTGCCGGCGATCGCTGAGGTAGGCAAGATACTGCCGGCAGTCCAGCCCGGTGCTGGCCATCGCCGCCGCGGCCAGGCCCAGCGGGGCCGGCTCGAACCCCAGCTCGGTGGCGAGATCGAGCGCGCCCGTCCGCTGCCCGGGGTCGGCGCGCAGGCCGGCCGACAGGTATGCCAGTGCCTCGCGCGGGCTGAACGCGCCCACCGGGATCACCTCGGCCCGGTGGATCGCCGCGGCCGCCCCGGGCTGGCGCGCGGTGACGAGGACCCTGCCCGCGGGCCCGGCCGGGCACAGGCCGTCGACCACCGAGGAGTCGGTGAGATCGTCGAGGACGACCAGCCAGGGCCGCTCGGCCGCGGCCAGCCGGCCCAGCAGGCGCTCGGCCGCCTGCTCGGGCAGGCCGGCTTGGTGCCCCGCGCCGTCCAGCTCGGCGAGGGCCCGGGCGTATCCGCTGATCACGGCATCCCGGCCGGTGGCGGTGACCCAGAGCACCAGCTCGGCTGCCTGGTCGGCGCGCTGGGCGTGAGCGAGGGCGCTGGCCAGCGTGGTCTTGCCGGTGCCGCCCAGCCGGGCCAGGCCCGGCCCGGTGCCCTCAACGGGCACCAGCACGGTGGTCCGGCCCGCTGGCAGGCCCGGCAGGCTGAGGCCGGTTTCCTGGCGCGGTACGTACGAACCGGTCACGGGCGGGATCTCCCCGGCCGCGACGGGCCCGGTTTCCAGCCCTGACCGCAACACCTACCCCCAGCCACCTCGCCGGCCCTCCGCGCTGCCGGAGGCGCGGCGACCGATATTTCCCTCTATATAACTTTCCAGCCGGGGCGCCGTCCCGCCGTTCGTCTTTGTAAACGTTTGTATTAGCCAGGATTGGGCGCGGGCATGGCGGGGCGGGCACCGGCCGGCGGGGCGCAGCACGGTGCCCCGGCCCAGGTTCGGTCGCGGATCAGCGGTAGGAATGATCCGCGTCGGGGAACCGGCGGCCCACGACGTCCTCGGCGAAGCCGCGGGCGGCGGTGCCGAGGATCCCGGCCACGTCGGCGTACTTCTTGACGAACTTCGCCGTGTGCGGGGTGAGCCCGGCCATGTCCTGCCAGACGAGCACCTGCGCGTCGCAGTCCGGGCCGGCGCCGATCCCGATGGTCGGGATGGACAGGCTCTGGGTGACCCGGGCGGCCAGTTCCGCGGGCACGCATTCGAGGACCACCGAGAATGCGCCGGCCGCCTGCAGTGCCTTGGCGTCGTGCAGCAGGCGGTCGCCGTCCTCGCCGCGGCCCTGCACCCGGTACCCGCCGAAGGCGTTCACCGACTGCGGGGTCAGGCCCAGGTGGGCCATGACCGGCACGCCTGCTTGGACCAGCTCCTCGGCCTGACGCACCACCCGCATGCCGCCTTCGAGCTTGACCGCGTGCGCTCCGGCCTCCTTGAGGAACCGGGCCGCCGTGGCCAGCGCCTCGCGCGGGGATGCCTGGTAGGAGCCGAACGGCAGGTCCGCGACGACCATGGCCCGCCGGGTACCGCGGACGACGGCGGCGGTGAGCGGGATGAGCTCGTCCACGGTCACCGGGATGGTGGTGTCGTGGCCGTACACGACCATCCCCGCCGAGTCGCCGACCAGCAGCACCGGTATCCCGGCGTCGTCGAACACGCGCGCGGTCAGCGCGTCGTAGGCGGTGAGCATCGGCCACTTCTCGCCGCGTGCCTTGGCAGCGGCCAGGTCACGTACGGTGACCCGGCGGCCGGTGCTGCCGCCGTAGAGGGGTTCCGCGGTCCGCGCCCTGGTCGCGGCCGTGCCCGAGTCACTGGGCTGTGCGTTCATGGGGAATCCTCCTGCCTCGTGGCGCCGCTGTGGCGTCCCCGGACGCCTTCAGCATGCCATGCGGCCCGGGCCGCGGGTAGCCCCGGCAGCCCCGGCAGCCCCGTGCCCGTGGGTCCCATCCGCCCCACTGAACCGGGAATGTTTTGCGATACGGACCTGTTCCGTATTGTTGGCCTTCCCGGGGCGGCGGAGCCGGCCGCCCCGGGATGCACGGGCCGCCGCGCTGGCCTGGACGTGGAGGGAACCTATGGACGCACCCGGCACTTCCGCGCAGTCAGGCACCTCCGGCGTGGCCCCGCTGGCCGACACCGACCCCAAGGTGTACCGGCGCCGGTGGATCATCCTCGGCGTGCTGATCACCAGCCTGATGGCGATCGTGCTGGACAACACGGTCCTCAACGTCGCGCTCAAGACCATCGCGGAGCCGGCCGCGGGCCTCGGGGCGAGCCAGAGCCAGCTCGAGTGGGCGATCAACTCCTACACGCTGGTGTTCGCCGGCCTGCTGTTCACCTTCGGCGTGGTGGGTGACCGCGTCGGCCGCAAGCGGATGCTCATGCTCGGGCTGGCCTCGTTCGGCCTGTTCTCACTGGTCACCGCGTACTCCCACTCGCCCGACCAGCTTGTCTGGGCACGCGCGGCGATGGGCCTGGCCGCGGCGGCGGTGATGCCGCAGACGCTGTCGATCATCTCCAACGTGTTCGACCCCGCGGAACGGCCCCGGGCCATCGGGATCTGGGCCGTCGCGGTGGGCATCGGCATCGCCATCGGCCCCGTCGTCGGCGGCCTGCTGCTCGCCCACTTCTGGTGGGGCTCGGTGTTCCTGATCAACGTGCCGTTCTGCGCCGCCAGCGTGGCCGCGATCGCGCTGCTCGTGCCCGAGTCGAAGAACCCCAGCCCCGGGCGGATCGACTTCGTCGGCGTGCTCGCCTCCATCGTCGGCCTGGTGCTCCTGGTGTACGGCATCATCCAGGGCGGCGACAAGGGCTCCTGGGTGCACCCCGACGTGCTCGGCCCGGCGCTCGGCGGCCTGGCGATACTCGCCTTCTTCGCCTGGTACGAGGCCAGGGTGCGGTACCCGTCGCTGGACGTGCGGCTGTTCCGCGACCCGCGGCTGTCTTCCGCCATCGCCGCGCTGTCGCTGGTGTTCTTCGGCATGATGGGCGCGCTGTTCTTCCTGAGCTTCTACCTGCAGAGCGTCCGCGGGTACACCCCGCTGAAGGCGGGCACGTTCTCCCTGGCGTTCGCCGTGGCGCAGATGCTGACGGCGCCGCGCAGCCCCGCCCTGGTCCGGCGGCTCGGCGCCAAGTCGGTCGTGGCGGCCGGCCTGCTGCTGGTCACCGCCGCGCTGATCGGCTACCAGCTGCTCAACGTCAGCACGCCGATCTGGGTGCTCGCCGTGATGTTCTTCGTCCAGGGCGCGGGGATGGGCCTGGTCATGCCGCCCGCCACCGAGGCGGTCATGTCGGTGGTGCCCAGGGAACGGGCGGGCGCCGGTTCCGCGCTGACCAACACCGCCCGTCAGGTGTCCGGCGCCCTCGGCGTGGCGGTCCTCGGCTCGATCCTGGCGCAGGCCTATCGGGGCCAGCTCGGCCCGCACCTGAGCGCCCTGCCGCCCGCCGCGCGGGACGCCGCCACCAACTCGATCACCGCGAGCCAGGCGGTGGCCGCCAGGCTGGGCCCGGCCGGCCGGGACCTGGCGGCGTTCGCCGACGCCTCGTTCGTGCACGCCATGCACCTCACCACGCTGATCTCGGCCGCGATCACGCTGCTCGGCGCGATCGTGGTGATGCGGTGGATGCCGGGCCGCGCCGCCGCCCCGCCCGCCGCGGGGCCCGCGCCCGTCACCCAGGCCGCGCCCGTCACCCAGGCCGCGCCCGCCAGCCAGGCCGCGCCCGCCAGCCAGGCCGTGCCCGCGAGCGAGCCGGCCGGCGTCGCCGAGACCGCGGCCGAGCGCGCGCCGGGCCCCGGTGGCCCGGTCCCCATGGAAGGATGAGCGGATGCCCGCGGCCGAGGTGACGAGCGACGCCAGACGGGGCCGGCGGCGCCCCGGGCGGCCCCGCAGCGAGCGCGCCGACCGCGCCATCATCGACGCCGCCCTCAGCGTGTTCGCCGAGTCGGGGACCGAGGGCCTGTGCATCGAGACGGTGGCGGCCCGCGCGGGCGTGGGCAAGGCCACCATCTACCGCCGCTGGCCGGGCAAGGAAGACCTGCTGCTCGACGCGATCGGCGCGCTGCAGGCCCCGCTGCCCGAGCCGGCCGGCCGGTCGGTCCGCGAGGACCTGGTCATGGTGCTGAGCGCCATGCGGGACGCGGTCGCCGACCCGCGCCGGGTGCGGGAGTTCGCGCTGCTGCTCGGCGAGGGCGCCAAGTACCCTCGGCTGATGGCGCGGTACGTGGAGACCATGCTGGAACCGCGCCGCGAGGTGATCAGGTCGGTGCTGCGCCGCGGCATCGCCACCGGCGAGCTGCGGGCCGGTGCCGACATCGAGGCCGCGCTGTTCATGCTGACCGGTGCCGTGATCGCCCGGGGCAAGTACGACCCGGGCAGCATGCCGCCCGGTTATGTGGAACGGGTCGTGGACGAACTGCTGCTGGGCCTGGCCCCGCGCTGAGGCGGCCCGTGACCACACCGGGCGCGGCACCCGCCGCACTGGCCCAGCGGCAGGCGCGGCGGCTGGCCGCCCAGTTGCTGTCCGGGCCGCCCGCCGCCGGCCCGGCCGAGGTGGCCGGCCACCTGCTCGCCATCCAGGCGCAGGACCCGCGCGGGGCCCGGCTGGCGGTCCGCGCCCGCAGCCGCGCGCGGTCGGCCGCCGAGATCGACGCCGCGCTCACCCAGGACCGGTCCGTCGTGGTCACCTGGCTGAACCGCGGCACGCTGCACCTGGTGCGGGCCGAGGACTACTGGTGGCTGCATCCGCTGACCACGCCGCCGCTGCTGCGCGGCAACGCCCGCAGGCTCGCACAGGAAGGCGTGCCGCCCGCGGACGCCGAGCGCGGCGCCGCCGTGATCGAGCGGGCGGTGACCGCCGAGGGGCCGCTGACCAGGGCGCAGCTCGCGGAACGGATCGCCGCGGCCGGGGTGCGCACCGAGGGGCAGGCCATCGTGCACCTGCTCGCCCTGGCCAGCCTGCGGGGCCGCGTCCTCCGCGGCCCGATGGCCGGGCGGGAGCACGCCTACGCACTGGTCCGCGACTGGCTCGGCGCCCCGCCCGCGCAGCATGTGCGCTTCGACCGCGACCGGGCCCTCACCGAGCTCGCCGCCCGCTACCTGGCCGGCCATGGCCCGGCCAGCGACCGCGACCTGGCCAGGTGGGCCGGGCTGCCGCTGCGCGACGCACGGCGCGGCCTCGCCGCGATCGCCGGCCGGCTCGCCGACCGCGCCGACGGCCTGGCCGAACTGGCCGGGCGGCACCGGGACCGCCCGCTGCCAGCGCCCCGCCTGCTGGGCGCCTATGACCCGCTGCTGCTGGGCTGGGATTCGCGGGAGCCCGTCGTCGGCGAGCACGGGAAGCGGATCGCGATCAATGGGCTGTTCCGGCCGTTCGCGCTGGTCCGCGGGCGCGCCGTGGGCACCTGGGGCCTGCCCGGCGGCAAGGTCGCGCTCGCACCGTTCGCGCCGCTCGGCGACGCCGACGCGGCCGCCCTGGCCGCCGACGCGGCAGACGTGGAACGATTCCTGCGGCCGGGCTGACAGCCGCCGGTGTTCCAGGGGGGTCGTCCCCCCAGGCCAGAACCGCTCAGCCCGGCAGGTCCGCGCGGGAACAGCGGGTCACCATCCGCAGGGCGATCTCCGCGTCCCCGGCCAGCGCCGGGTGGGTGTCGAGCAGGTCGCGCACCTGGCCGAGCACGCCGCGGCGGCGCTCGTCCGGCAGCGTGATCACGTAGCTGCGGGAGGCGACCCAGTCGGTCATCTCCGCCCGGGACAGCCGGTGCACCCAGTCCACGCTGCGGCGCTCCGCCGGCCCGAACGGCGGGCCGATGTCCGGGAAGTGCCGCGCGGAACCCGGGGTGCCGCGGCTGCCGATGATCGTGCTGAGCTCGGCGACCCACGCCTCTTCCTCGACCCGGCGGTTCCACAGCAGGCCCAGCCGCCCGCCGGGGGCGAGCACCCTGGCCGCCTCGGGCACCGCGAGTGCCGGGTCCAGCCAGTGCCAGGCCTGGGCCACCAGCACCACGTCCACGGTGCCGTCGGCCAGCGGGATCCGCTCGGCCGTGCCGCCCAGCACGGGCACCCCCGGTACCGCGCGGCCTAGTTGCTCCCGCATCCCGGCCGACGGCTCCACGGCGATCACGTCCAGGCCGCGCTCGCGGAGCTGGCGGGTCAGCTTCCCGGTACCCGCGCCGACGTCGGCGACCCGCCGTGCTTGCGCCGGGATCAGCCAGTCGATCGCCTCCTGCGGGTAGGACGGCCGGCCACGCTCGTAGATGTCGGCCACCGCGCCGAAGGAATTGGCCTGCGCCCTGTGCCGGTCGTCGAGAGGCATCCGTCCAGTCTGCCAGCTCGGCCGGCGCGGGCCGGTGCGCCCGTAGCGGCCGGGCGCTACGCTCGGGCCGTCGGTCGCGCAGCGGCGGGGGACAGGAGGTGGGACGTGGAACTGGCGGACGACTGGGGTGAGCTGCTGCGCGCCGAGGCGGAGGGCTACGCGCAGGTGGCACTCACCAACATCAGGCGCGAGTTCCCGTCCGGGGTCTACCACGACATGACCGCGCCCGGCGACTTCCCGTTCCGCCCCAAGGCGCGCACCCCCGCCTTCTACGGCAGCTATGACTGGCACTCGTGCGTGGAGATGCACTGGCTGCTGCTGCGGCTGCTGCGGGTCGCGGAGGATGTGATCCCCGCCAAGGAGATCAGGTCCGCGCTGAACGCGCACTTCCGGCCGATGGCGCTGGCCGCCGAGGTCGAGTTCATCACCAGCAGGGACGGCCTCAGGGAGCGCCCCTACGGCTGGGCGTGGGCGCTGGCCCTGGCGCACGAGGCGGCGTCCCTGGACGACCCGGACGGCAAGAAGTGGTCGTCCGCCCTGCAGCCGCTCGCCGACGCGGTGGCCGGCTGCTTCCTGGACTGGCTGCCGAAGGCGACCTACCCGGTCCGTTACGGCGTGCACGCCAACAGCGCGTTCGGCATGGCGCGGGCGCTGGACCACGCCCAGGCCCAGGCCGAGGCCGGGGACCGGGCGCTGCTCGATGCGATCACCGCCAAGGCCTACGCCTGGTTCGGCGGCGACACCATGTACCCGGCCGCCTGGGAGCCGTCCGGCCACGACTTCCTGTCGCCGGCGCTGTGCGAGGCCGAGCTGATGGCCCGGATCCTGCCCCAGGGCGAGTTCGGCATCTGGCTGTCGGTGTTCCTGCCCGGGATCGCGGGCGGGGAGCCGGCCACGCTGTTCACCCCGGCCGTGGTGTCGGACTCCGCCGACGGGCAGGTCGCCCACCTGCACGGGCTGAACGCCAGCCGGGCCTGGTGCTGGCGCCGGATCGCCGAATCGCTGCCCGCCGGGGACCCGCGCATCGGCCCGGCCGTCGCGGCCGCGCGCACCCACGCCGGGGCCGCGCTGCCGCACGTGGTCGGCGACGACTACATGGTCGAGCACTGGCTCGCCTGCTACGCGGTGCTGATGCTGAGCTAGCCCGGGCCACGCTGACCGCGAACAGCGGCGGCCGGGGCCCGGCGGCGCGTGATGATGGGCCCATGGGCGATGACAGTGCCAATGGCCGCCGGATCACCGATCACGGCCTTTACGCCGACATCCGCGGCGACGCGGGCGCCCCGGCGCTGCTGTTCCTGCACGGCGGGCCCGGGCAGGGCTGCTATGAGTTCATGGCCATCCAGGGCGGCCTGCTCGGCCGGTCGGTCCGGCTGATCGGCATCGACCAGCGCGGCGTGGACCGCAGCGCGCCGCTGCCAGTGAAGGGGGAAGCGGAGGCGGGCGGGGCCGGGCTCACCGTGGCCGACCTGGTCGAGGACTGCGAGGCGGTGCGGGAGGCACTGGGCATCGAGCGCTGGGCGGTGGCCGGCCAGTCTTTCGGCGGGCGGCTGGCCCTGCGGTACGCGGCCGCCTACCCGCGGCACACCTCGGCGGTGATCTTCGAGAACCCGGTGTGGGACCTGGCGGCCAGCGCCCGAGCGGCACTGCCGCCCCTGGCCGCGATGCTGGCCGAACGGGGCAGCGCGGACGCGGCGCGGGCGGCGCTGGCTGCCGCCGCGCGGGACCGCGCCGCCGGCCCGCTGCGCGAGGCGTACCTGGCTGCCCTCCGTGCCCTCGGCGAGGACCGGGAGTCGTTCTTCGTCCCGGACGCCGGCACCAGGGCCCGGCTGGCGGAGATCCGCGCCGGCCGCGAGGCCGCCGGGCGGCCCGACGGTGCCGCGGGCGACGAGGGCAGCCTGCGCCACCACCTGGCGATCGTCGCGGACCCGGCCTCCGGGGAGCCGGCGCAGCACCTGCTGCCCGGGCTCAAGATCCCCGCGCTGCTGATCGTCGGCGGGCACGACCCGCTGACCAGCCCGGAGCAGCGCGAGGCCTTCCGCGCCGCGCCGCGCAGCCAGGTGCTCGAATTCCCGGCCGCCGGCCATTTCGTGCACGCCGACGATTCGCTGAATTACGCCGGCGCGGTGTCGGGCTTCGTCCGTTCCGCTGCGGGGGATCTCAGCGGGACACCGGCGGGCCCGGTTCCCGCCACCGGTTCGTGATGGGAAGCCGCCGGTCCCGGCCGAAGTTGCGCGGGGTGATCTTGGGCCCGGGCGGGTACTGGCGCCGCTTGTACTCGGCCCGGTCCACCATCGTGACGACCCGCTCCACCAGCGCCGGGTCGTGCCCGGCGGCGACCAGCCCGGCCACCCCGAGGTCCTTGACCACGTAGTCGTCGAGCAGGGCGTCGAGCACCGGGTATTCCGGCAGCGAGTCCGAGTCGAGCTGGCCGGGTGCCAGCTCCGCGCTGGGCGGCTTGGTGATCGAGTTCTCCGGGATCGGCGGGGTCTCGCCCCGGCTGGCCGCCTCGGCGTTCCGCCACCGTGCCAGGTCCCACACCAGGGTCTTGGGCACGTCCTTGATCGGCGCGAACCCGCCCGCCGAGTCGCCGTACAGGGTGGAGTACCCGGTGGCCAGCTCCGACTTGTTGCCGGTGGTCAGGGCCAGATGCCCCTCGGCGTTGGAAAGCCCCATCAGGACCACGCCGCGGACCCTGGCCTGGAGGTTCTCGGCGGCGAGCCCGGCCAGGTCCAGCTCGGCCTGGAAGGCGTCCACCATGGGCTGGATCGGCACCGTGCGGGCATGCACGCCCTGCCGCTTGACCAGGTCCTCGGCGTCGCTCACCGAGTGCTCGGAGGAGTGCCTGCTTGGCATCAGCACGACGTGCACCTGCTGCGGGCCGATGGCGTCGGCCGCGATCGTCGCGGTCAGCGCCGAGTCGATCCCGCCGGACAAGGCCAGGATCACCGATGAGAACCGGTTCTTGACCACGTAGTCCCGCACGCCGGTGACCAGGGCGGCGTACACCTCGGCCAGCGGGGACAGCCGCGGCCAGAAGTGTTGGTCTGGGGGGACGACCCCCCTGGAACCGCCCTGCTGGCTTGGGGAACCAACCTCCGCCGGGCTGGCGGGCGGGAGTGGCAGCGCAACGCGGTGGATCGTCATCCGGGTGCCGTCGCGCGGATCGGCGGGCGCATCCCCGGGCGGGAGATCCGGGTCGGCGGCGGGCAGTTCCAGGTCGGCGACCACCAGCGCCTCCTCGAACTGCGGCCCGCGGGCGAGCAGCTCGCCGCCGGCGGTCACGATCACCGAGTCGCCGTCGAAAACCAGCTCGTCCTGGCCGCCCATCATGTTCACGTAGGCGAGGGTGGCGCCGGCCTCGGCCGCCCGGCTCACGCACAGCTCAAGCCGCGCGGTGTCCTTGTCCCGCTCGTACGGGGAGGCGTTCGGCACCACCAGCAGGCCCGCCCCGGCCTGCCTGGTCACCGCGACCGGGCCGCCGTCCTGCCAGAGGTCCTCGCAGATGGCGATCGCCACGTCCACGGCGACCGGGCCGCTGCTGCTGGCCCGGGGGAGCGACCCCCCGGGCCCCCCCGTCGGCTCGCGGCCCGCTTCCTCCGTCACCGGGCCGCAGGGGAGGCGGAAGACCGGCAGCGTGTTCCCCGGCACGAAGTACCGGTACTCGTCGAACACCCCGTAGTTGGGCAGGTGGTGCTTGGCGGAGGTGACCGCCACCTGGCCGCCGTACAGCAGCGCCGCGCAGTTCTGCGCCGCGCTGACCGGCTGGCCCACCCGGGGCGCCAGGCCGGTTTCCCGGCCCAGGTACCCGGTGACCACGGCGACGCCGCCGAGGCCCGCGGCGGCCAGCCGGGCCGCCGTGTCCCGCAGCGCGGCGAGCGAGGCGTCCACGAAGGACGCGCGCAGCGCGAGGTCCTCCACCGGGTAGCCGGTCAGCATCATCTCCGGGAACACGACCAGGCCCGCGCCTCGCCCGGCCCCCCGGCCGGTCCAGTCGACGATGGTCTGGGCATTGTTCGCCAGATCGCCCACGGTGGAGTTCACCTGGGCGAGCGCGATTCTGAGCCTGGGCACGTTCCCACCCTAAGCGAGTTCGGCGTCTGTCCTGGAGGCGCAGCACGCGGCTGGGGGAGGCGCCCGACCGGTACCAGGGCGGCCTGGAACCGGGGCGGGTCAGCCGTCCGTGGCCGGGTGCCAGCTCCGGAGCATTGCGCCGACGCTGTGGCTCAGGTAGTGACTGTAACCGGCCGGCTCCGTGACCTGTACCAGGTAGACAAAGCGGCCGTGCGCGATCGACCATTCTTGGACGGCGTTGCCGGCCTGGCCGGGGCGCCGGACATGAAGCCCCCGCATGCCGTCCAGCAGGACAGGGCGGGCGCCCTGCTTACGCAGCAAGCCGTCCAGTGGCGCGGCCACGCTGGCGGGGAAGGCCAGAATGTCCAGCCGGGCCGTGGGGTACACGGCGTTGACGGCGACCATCCGGCCACGGTTGCCGGCCGGGGTGGTGTCATACCAGCCTGGGAAGAGGCGGACGTCGTAGCCTGGCCCGCGTACCCAGCCATCGTTGCCGATGCTGCCCAGCACGGGGGTCCCGGGTGCGCTCGCCTGGGCGGCCCGCAGCACGGACCCGCCGATCACGGCCACGGCCACCGCACCGGCCGCGAGCCACCACAGTGGTGTCATGCGGCTTCGCTCGCGGCGCCGGCGAATGGCGAGCGCGCGTCCGGCACTATGCGCCGCCGGGACGAACAGAAGGCTGATCACGACCGCTTCGGCGCTCACGGACAGAACGCTTTGAGCAAGGTAGCTCCCGCCATACAGGTTCTGGCACAGGCTGGCCGGCGGGCGGGCGTACAGGATGCTGAGCGGCGTGACGCAATAGCCGATCGGCGCTATGTTCGCGGCCACCAGCCCGCCCGCGGCCCCGGCCACGGCGGCCACTGCCAGCGCCGTGGTCTCCGCCCGCGCCGATCTCAACGCCGCGGCCGCGATCACGGCGAATACCACGGCGGCGGCGGCAGCCACCTGAAAGTCGTAGATCTGCAGGCTGCCCAGGAAGAGCGGGTCCCACCGGACCGGTGCGGCCGTGTGCGCACGCGCCACGGCGGCGACGGCCAGGGCAGCGGCGGCCGCGGTCAGCGCTCCCGCCACGCACAGCAGTGCCCCAGGCCTGGCCTGCCGGAGCCACGATGCGCGGACCGCGGCCCCGCCCGCCCGCGGCCGCCGGAGGCCAGCCAGCAAGGCGGACAACGGCACCGCGAAGAACACCAGGGGGACCACCCGCGACTGAGCCGACTGGTCGACGCCGGCGGCGAACATGAATGACTGGATCAGATCGTTCGCGACGCCGCGGGCGGAGCCGCCGTTGCTGACAGTGAGGTAGCTGCGCTGGATGAGGCCCAGGCCGGCGGACAGGACCACCCAGGCGCCGACGGCCGCGACGAGCAGCCCGCCGCGGGCCGGGACTGGCGCCCCGGCCCGCCCGCCGGGACGCTGCCACCAGTCCGCCCAGTGCCCGATCCATACCGGGAAAGACAGGAACAGGAACGTGATCAGCGCGAGCCACATCGCCAGCGCGCCGGCTGTCCTCAGGCTGAGGCTGTCGGGCGCGACCGATTGATCCAGGGCGGCCGACAGCGTGACGACGGGCCCCAGGGCCAGGCCGAGCCCCAGCCCCAGTCCCGCGGGCCAGCCTCGTCCAGCCGCTGTCTCCGGTTCTCCGAACCGCATCCGCCAGATGGCCACCGCCAGGGCCGGCCCGCAGAAGAGCGCGAAGATGGCACCCGGCAGCAGGCTCCCGGTCGGGTTTACCGTGATGAGGAGGAAGACCATCTCTTGTGCGGCGGCGGCCCCGATGGCGGCGACAAGCCCCACCGTCAGGCCGTCCCAGAACCCGCACCGGTACAGCGGCGCCGGATTCAGCAGCGCAGCGGCCCGTTCCCGGCCGGAAGGGTGGAACCGGCCCAGATGCCACGCGCGCCGGCGCGGCGGCGGCAGGTCCGCGAGCACCGTGCCCAGGCTGGTATCCGGGTCGATCTCCCGCACTCGCGCGTCCGCGTCGAACTCGCGCGACCGCACGATCGAGTCGCGCAGCAGGTACACGATCAAGCCCAGCGCCGCTGCCCGCCACAGCACATGCTGCGGCGGGCCCAGCACGCGGCTGAAAATCAGCAGCCATGCCATCGGCAGCAGCACGGCCACCACGAACGCCCGCCAAATCGCGAGAGCAAGGTAGGTCTGGTCGATATCCCGGTTCTTGATGTGGGCAAGCTCATGCAAAACAACGGCGTCGAAGGCCGCCGGCTGCCTGACCGCCGCGACCACCGCCCCGCCGCTGATAGCCACATAGCGGCGCCGGAAACGCCCGAACGCGAACGCCGACAGGTGCAGGTTCCACGGCTGCTGGAGCCAGGTAACCGGCCCGGTCCCGGCGCGTGATCGCAGGTCTTCCAGCCGGCCCGCCAGCGCGGCGCCGGTGAGCGGGGAGAGCCGCAGCCGGCGCCGGTACCACCACGGCTGGGCGCCGTACAGAACGCCTGCCAGCAGGGCGAGCACGCCGATTCCGGCCAGTACCCACACGCCCTCCACGCGTTCCGCCCCTGCCTCGCAGGCCCTGGCCCGCGCATCGGCACGGGCGATCGCGAAGATGCCGTGCGGCGCCGGCGACATCGCATGCGCATGGCAGGTCAGGATCAGTTCCTGTAATGCCGGGCCGCGCGGCGTGGCGGAGTAGATGCCCCCGTAAACCATGATGCTGGAGGCCAGCACCGCCGCGATGAGCAGCGCGAAGCGGAAGCTGGTGCTGGCCGGGAGCGCCAGCGCGCCGCGGCGGGTGCCGGCGGAGCCCGGCGCGGTGGGACCGGGGCTTGCCGGGAGCGCCCCAGGGGAACCGGTGGTCATGAGACCGGAGGAGCCGCCAGGAGCCCCACCATCGCATCGGCGAGCAGTTTCGCCTGCCCAGTGGGCACCTGGAGGCGGTCGGCCTCCCGCTCCGCGACCGTTCGGACCAGCTTTAACTGTTCCCCCGTGAGCGGGACGCTGCCAGGCACGTCCTGCTGGCCGGAACGCCCCACGTGCAGGTGCTTGAGCACGCCATGGAGGGTGGTTTGTGCCGCTTCGGCGATGAGCGCGTCCCAAAAGCCGCGGGCAAAGCTCAAGATCACCGGGGTCAGCAGGACCATGGTCTCGCCAATTCCGAAGCCGAGAATCTGATCACGCGAGGACGCCTTCCCCCGGCCGCCGTTCTTGCCCTCGAACTGGCTGAGCAGCGACGGGTATAACGGCAGTTCCTCCGGGGCGAGCCGCAATACCAGTTCGCGGCCCAGTGACCCAACGATCTCCGCAGACTCATCTGCCATCTCACGCCTCCTTCTGGTGGCGGAGCACATGCGGGCGGCCTCTACCAATAGAGGGGACGGGCCCGAATAAGTTCCCCGTTCGGTATATGTCTCATCATCCGCTCCTCCGGCTTTGGCTACCAGATCCATTAGCTACCGATTCGGCGGCTTTCGCTGGCGGACGCGGGCCGGCTGGGCTTGCTGGACGGCGGCGGCCGCGAAGGCGGGACTGGGCCCTGCAGCGGGGCCTGTAACCTGCCGGAAACAGGGGGGCGGCAGACTGTGAGCGAGAGCCCGATCCGCCGGGACCGGGGCCGTCATGATCCGCAGGCGCCCGGCCGGGCTGCTGACCAGCGAGGCAGGAAAACATGGACAGGCAGGAAGAGTTCGTGCTCCGCACGCTTGAGGAGCGTGATATCCGTTTCGTCCGGCTGTGGTTCACCGACGTGCTGGGCTTCCTGAAGTCGGTCGCGGTGGCACCCGCCGAACTCGAGGGGGCGTTCGCCGAAGGCATCGGCTTCGACGGGTCCGCGGTCGAGGGTTTCGCCCGCGTCTACGAGGCCGACATGATCGCCAAGCCGGACCCGTCCACGTTCCAGCTCCTGCCGTGGCGCGGCGAGTCCGGGGTGGGCCGGATGTTCTGCGACATCCTGATGCCGGACGGGTCACCGTCGCCCGCCGACCCCCGGCACGTGCTCAGGCGCGCGCTCGGCCGGGCCGCCGATCTCGGCTTCACCTTCTACACCCACCCCGAGGTCGAGTTCTTCCTGCTCAAGGAGAAGCCTGAGCCGGGCGTGCCGCCCGTGCCCATCGACTCGGGCGGCTACTTCGACCACACCCCGCACAGCATCGCGCACGACTTCCGGCACATGTCCATCCAGATGCTGGAGCAGATGAGCATCTCGGTGGAGTTCAGCCACCACGAGGGCGGGCCCGGCCAGCAGGAGATCGACCTGCGCTACGCGGACGCACTCACCACCGCCGACAACGTCATGGCGTTCCGGCTGGTGATGAAGGAGGTGGCGCTCCAGCAGCAGGTGTACGCCTCGTTCATGCCCAAGCCGTTCACCGAGCACCCGGGCTCGGGCATGCACACCCACATGTCGCTGTTCGAAGGCGACCGCAACGCGTTCTACGAGCCGGGCGCGGAGCTCCAGATCTCCAAGGTCGGCCGTGCGTTCATCGCCGGCCTGCTCAAGCACGCCGCCGAGATCACCGCCGTGTGCAACCAGTGGGTGAACTCCTACAAGCGGCTGTGGGGCGCTGCCGAACGGACCGCCGGGGCCGGCGGGGAAGCGCCCTCCTATGTCTGCTGGGGCCACAACAACAGGTCCGCCCTGGTCCGGGTGCCGATGTACAAGCCGCACAAGGGCAACGCCACCCGGATCGAGTTCCGGTCGCTCGACTCGGCCTGCAACCCCTACCTGGCCTTCGCCGCCATCCTGGTGGCCGGCCTCAAGGGGATCGAGGCGGGGTACGAACTGCCGCCCGAGGCCGAGGACGACGTGTGGGCGCTCACCGACCGGGAGCGCCGCGTTCTCGGCATCCAGCCGCTGCCGCAGAGCCTGGACGAGGCGCTGAACGTCATGCAGGACAGCGAGCTGATGGCGGAGACGCTCGGCGAGCACGTGTTCGACTTCTTCCTCCGCAACAAGCGGGAAGAATGGCGGGACTACCGCCATCAGGTCACCGCGTTCGAACTGGACCGCTACCTGCCCGTCCTGTGAGCCGGGGCGGCGGGCGGCCGCCTGGAGGGCCAACGTGAGCACGCAGCATGCCCGGCTGCCCGCCGGGGCGTCCGCCGGCCACTGGACCGACGCGCGGGGCCAGACCGGGTGCACGGTGCTGCTCGTCCCAGGGGGCGCCGTGGCCGGCGTGGACGTGCGGGGCGGGGCGCCGGGAACCATCAACACCGACGGGCTGCGCCCGGGCACCGTCACCGAGCGGGCGCACGCGATCCTGCTGACCGGGGGCAGCACGTTCGGCCTGAGCGCCACCGCCGGGGTGCTGCGCTACCTGGAGGAGCGCGGCATCGGGCTGATGTTCGGCTCGGTCGCGGTGCCCATCGTGGCGGGTGCCGTCATCTTCGACCTGCTGGCCGGCGACCCCGCCGCGCGGCCGGGCCCCGACGCCGGCTACGCCGCGTGCGAGGCGGCCTCCGCCAGCCCCGGGCAGGGCGCCGTCGGGGCCGGCACCGGGGCCAGCGTCGCGAAGGCGGGCGGCAACGCGCCGCGTCCCGGCGGCGTGGGACTGGCCAGCGCCGAGGCCGGCGGCGCGGTGGTGGCCGCGCTGATGGTGGCCAACAGCCTCGGCGGGATCTGGGACGACGACCGGCACGAGTGGGTCGCGCCGCTGACCGCCTGGGATTATTCGTCGCCGATGATCCCCGGCGGGAACACCACCATCGGCGCCGTGCTGACCGACGCCCGGCTCACCAAGGAGCAGGCCATCCGGGTCGCGGCCGTGGCGCACGACGGCATCGCCCGGGCGGTCCGCCCGGCGCACACGCTATACGACGGCGACACCATGTTCTGCCTGGCCACGGGCACGGCCGACGCCCCCGTGGACGCGGTCGAGGCGGTCGCCGCCCAGGTCGTGGCCCGCGCCATCGCCGCCGGGGTCCGCGCCACCCGGCCCTAAGGCCGTCTCGCCCCGCCATCAGCGCACCCGGCTGCGGCCGTGAATCCGCGCGCCCGGGCCGGTGATCACGCCGCGTACCAGCGCAAATTCATGCTCGTGTCGATCTTGCGGCTTTGACTTGTATTTACCAACATCTGACGTGCTCTGTAACTGCTGAGGGGGGCCAGGCCGCCCTGCGGCCACGGGGGCAGACCGAGCTGCCTTCGGGCCGGTGAGTCTCGAAGGAGTCCGCATGAGAGTCCGATTGTCCCTACGGCGGCTGCGGCTGCCCGCAGGCCTCCTGGCGGTCGGGGTCAGCGCCGCGCTTGCGCTGCCCGCCACCGGTGCCGCAGCGGCACAGCACGGCTCGCCGCCGACCTCGCAAACGCCGCTGCCGGTACGGAACGGGTCGGCCAGCAACCTCGGGCCCTACAACCCGGCCCAGACGATCCGGCTGGCCATCGGGCTGCAGCCCCCGCACATGGCGGCCGAGGAGCAGTTCCTCCGCCAGATCCAGGACAAGCACTCACCGCTGTTCCACCACTACCTGACCCCGGCGGCCTGGACGGCCCGGTTCGGCCCGAGCGCCGCCGCGCAGCAAGCGGTGGTCTCCTGGGCCCGGGGGGCCGGCCTGACCGTGACGCACCTGTACCCGAACCGCCTGGTCGTGGACCTGGCCGGGCAGGTCGGCGCTATCGAGAAGGCGCTGGGCGTGCAGATCAACACCTACCGGCTCGGCACCAAGACCTTCTTCTCCAACAACCACGACCCGGTGCTGCCGGCGTCGGTGTCGGGCATCGTGCGGTCGGTGGACGGTCTCACCAGCCTGCAGCAGATGTTCCCCGCGTCGCCGACGGCCCACGAGCCGGCCAGCCCCGCGTACGTGGCTGGCCCGCCCGTCGCCAACGGCCCGCACGCGGCAGCCAACGGCAGCCGCGCGAAGCTGCGCGCGGCGATGCGGGCCTCCCGTGCCAAGCTGCGGGCCTCCCGGTGGCGCGAAGGTGCACATCACCGGCGGCGCCTACGACCCGACGGACATCTACAGCTCGCGGGCCTACGACTACAGCGCGCTGTACAACCAGGGGCACTGCTGTAACCCGCTGGGCAACCCGAACAACTCCCCGGCCCAGACGTCGATCGCGATCGCCACGTTCGGCCAGCAGCAGGTCAGCGACATCGCCGGGTTCCACAACCAGTACCCCTACCTGGCCTACAACTTCCAGGAGTTCTTCATCGACGGCACTCCGGGGTGCTGTGACGCCGAGGGGACCATGGACGCGGAGTGGTCCACCGCCATGTCCAACAGCTTCGGCGCCCTCCAGAACACCTCGAAGGTGTACCTGTACGACGGGGCCAACTTCAACAACTCCACGTTCACCGACATGTACAACAAGATGGTGTCGGACAACCTTGCCCGGGTGTTCAGCACGAGCTGGAGCTGCACCGAGAACTTCGGCTGCAGTTCGTCCACGATCGGCACCCGGCACGCCATCTTCGACCAGATGGTCGGCCAGGGCTGGTCGCTGGTCGCCGCGTCCGGGGACCGGGGGGCCTTCGACGACTGCTCGCACCTGTCGGTCGCCTACCCGGCATCCGACCCGGACGTGGTCGGGGCCGGCGGGACCGAGCTCAGCCTGAGCTCGGGGCCGCTGTACAACTTCGAGGTCGCCTGGTCCGGCGGGCCGGACGGCTGCGGCTCCAACGACGGCGGTTCCGGTGGTGGCTGCAGCGCGATCTTCACCGCCCCGTCGTTCCAGTCCAACCAGCCTTGCGGCAGCGGATCCCGAGCCGTCCCGGACATCTCGCTGAACGCCGACTGGTTCCACACCCCGCAGAACTTCTTCTTCGGCGGATCCCTCAGCGGGAACGGAGGCACCAGCATCGTCGCGCCGGAACTGGCGGGGTTCTTCGCCCAAGAGGACGCCTACCTGCTGTCCGAGGGGAACATCTGCGGCTCGGGCTCGGCCTGCGGGCCGATCGGCAACGCCAACTTCGGGCTCTACCAGGCGGGGTTCGGGAATACGCCGCACCATCCCTACTACGACATCACGTCCGGATGTAACAGCAACGACATCGGCACCGGCTTCTGCGCGGGCACCGGCTGGGATGCCGTGACCGGCTGGGGCTCGGCCAACATGCTGCAGCTCGCCTGGGGGTTCAACTGGCGCATCATCCCCGAGGCCGGGCGGCCGGTCGTGACGTTCTCCGGGCCGACACCCGGGGTCTGGTACAACACCGACCAGACGATCGGGATCTCGGTCGCCGACACCGGCGGTAGTTTCCCGCCGAGCGGCGTGGCCGGGTTCAGCGACGCCTGGAACTTCGACCCGGGCGACCCGCTCAGCGCGGCGACGCCGGGTTCGGGCAACTCCTTCTACAACGGCCCCGAGTTCAAGAACGCCACGAGCGGCGCACTCGACCTGGCCGCTGAGGGGCAGGGGTGCAACACGGTCAACGTGGAGGCCTGGGACAACATGGGCTTCCAGTCCGGTGACGTCACCCGTGGCCCGCTGTGCTTCGACTCGGTGGCGCCGACCATCACCGCGGCGCCGAAGGTCAGCCTGCGGAACAACACCGGCCCGGTCACGAAGGCGGACCCCGTGACGATCTCGTGGAACGGGACCGACGCGACCAGCGGCATCAACCACTTCACCCTGTTTGAGAGCAAGGACGGCGGCGCCTACACCCAGATCGCGTCGCAGGCCACGCCGAGCTTCAACAAGAACCTCGGGCCCGGGCACACCTACCAGTTCGCGGTCACCGCGACCGACAACGCCGGCAACACCAGCGCGGCGCGGGCGGGCATCGTGTACAAGCTGTCGCTGTTCCAGGAGAACACGAGTGCGGTCAAGTACTCGACCGGCTGGACGCGGCAGACCCTCAGCGGCGCCAACGGCGGCTCCGTCGACTTCGCCACCGTGAAGGGCAAGACGGCGACGCTGACCTTCACCGGCTTCCAGGTCGCGTGGATGTCGACCCAGGGCCCGACCCGGGGCTCGGCCACGGTCAAGCTGGACTCCGGTACGCCGGCGACCATCAACACCAACACCAGTTCCCTCAAGACGGCGGAGATCGTGGACGTCGTCACGGCGGCGGCCAACGGCTCGCACAAGCTGGTGGTCAACGTGCTCGGCACGTCCGGCCACCCGCGGATCGACGTCGACGCGTTCGTCGTCCTGTCCAAGTAACCGGCAACTAGGGGAACCAGGGCCCGCCGGCAGCGTTGCCGGCGGGCCCTGGCAGCCGCTCTCGGCGGCGGCGCATATGCGCTGGTGGTTCCGGTGACCACAAGGGACCGGGGGCTGCCGCACCATGTCCCGATCCGGTCACCTGAGTCAGGCCTGAACCGGCCGGGCTGGGCCCGCACCGAGGACATCCGTGCGATCTCCACCGCCCGCCTCACCCGGGCAGCGCCGCTGGGCCGGCTGGCGGACAGCGAGGCCGAACAGGTCCGGATCTGGATTCACCGGATGCTCGGCTAAGACCGACCGCTGGCGGCCGGGAGCATAGCAGCGGGACAATCCCACCATGCGACTGCACTGGGACCGCGGGCCGGGCCTGGATGTCACCGATCACGCCCAGCTCGACCACGCCCTCGACACGCTGCTGGCCGGGCCCGCCGCCGAGCGGCCACTGATCGCCTACCTGGTCGGCGACGCCGGTGCCCTGGGCCTCGGCCTGGACACGGCCGGAGGCGGGCTGCTGCTGTTCGCCCCCGCCGGCCGCGGCCGCCCAGCCCTGCACGGTACCGGCCAGTCCCCAGACGGCGACGACCTCGTGTTCTCCGTCAGCGGGCGGCCCCATCACTTCTCCCCCCACTGCCGGGTGCCGGCGCCGACCGTCCGGGACGCCGCGCGGCAGTACCTGGCCACGGGGGATCTTCCGGACTGCGTCACCTGGGAGCCCGAGCCAGCCTCCCCGCCCGGGTAGCGGTGCCCATGCAGGCGCGCATTCTCAACATCACCGTCGACTGCGCGGACGCCAGGGCGCAGGCCCTGTTCTGGGCTGCGGTGACCGGCTGGACCGCGCAGGAGCGGGACGCCATTCCCGGCCACGTCGAATATGCCGTCGTGCCGCCGGCATCGGGCGCACCGGCGCTGTACTTCACCACCGTGCCTGAGCGCAAGCAGGTCAAGAACCGGATTCACCTGGACCTGATCCCTCCGGACGACGATCAGCAGGCCGAACTGGCCAGGCTGACCAGCTTGGGCGCCACCGTGCTCGATGACCAGCCGCCCGGCGCGGCCTGGATCGTCATGGCTGACCCCGAAGGCAACGAGTTCTGCCTGGAAGGCTGACGCGGACGTGCGCCTCTGCCCCTAACCTGGCTGGACCTCGGCCAGTACCCCCGAGCTGTCGTGCCCAGCGATCAAGGTGAACCGGCGCTGGGGATCCGACGGCCCCGTCCTGGTGGTCACCCCCGGGGACTGGCACGTGTTCACCGCGACGGTGCAGGCGGGCGCCCTCGGCCTGCGCTGAATCGTGACTGATCACCCGATCCGCTGACCGGCGGGGGCCGGGGGCGCGCCGTACCGTTACGGTGCTGGGGTGAGCGTGCCGCGCAGGACCACCGCTGCCGCACGGCTGGCCCGGCTGGGTTTCGCCGACCCGGCACGGGCGGAGCTGCTGCTCACCGGGGACCTCGCGGAGGACGCAGGCCGGGCGGGCGACGCCTTGATCGACGCGCTGGCCACCGCCGCGGATCCCGACCTGGCGCTGGCCGCCCTGGCCCGGATGCCCCGCGACGCCGGGCTCACCGGGGCGCTGGCCGGCGATCCCAGGCTGCGCGCCCGGCTGGCGGCGGTGCTCGGGGCCAGCGTGGCGCTCGGGGACCACCTCGCGCGGCACCCGGATCACTGGCGGGTCCTGTCCGGCGACGGGGACCTGCCCGCACCGGAGCCGGGCCAGGTACGCGCCGGGCTGCTCACGGCGGTCGGCGCCCGCCCGGAGGATCCCGAGCCGGTGGCGGGCACGGCCGGCCGGGCCGGTGCCGACCCGGTGGCCGCGCTGCGGGTGGCGTACCGGCGGCGGCTGCTGGCGCTGGCGGCGCGGGACCTCACCGGGGAGGCGTCCCTCGACCAGGTGGCCGCCGAACTGGCCGACCTGGCGGCGGCGGCCCTGGAAGCCGCCCTGGCGATCGCCCGGGCGAACCTTCCGCCCGGGTCCGCGCCGTGCCGGCTCGCGGTGATCGCCATGGGCAAATGCGGCGCCAGGGAGCTGAACTACGCCAGCGACGTGGACGTGATCTTCGTCGCGGAGCCGGCCGGCCCGGGGGAGGGCGGGGGAGAGGCGGCCGCGCTGCGCAGCGCCACCCAGCTCGCCGCCGGCCTGATCCAGGTGTGCTCGCAGAGCACCCCGGAGGGCGCCCTGTTCCCGGTGGACCCCAACCTGCGGCCCGAAGGGCGCAGCGGCCCGCTGGTACGCACCCTGGCCAGCCACCAGGCGTACTACCAGCGGTGGGCGCAGACCTGGGAGTTCCAGGCGCTGCTGAAGGCCAGGCCGGTCGCCGGGGACGCGGCGCTCGGCGGTGCCTACGCCGCCGCGATGGGGCCGCTGGTCTGGCAGGCGGCCCAGCGGGAGAACTTCGTCTCCGACGTGCAGGCGATGCGGCGCCGGGTGATCGGCACGCTGCCGGCCGCGACCGCGGGCAGGCAGCTCAAGCTGGGCCCGGGCGGGCTGCGGGACATCGAGTTCGCCGTGCAGTTGCTGCAGCTCGTGCACGGCAGGCTGGATGAGTCGCTGCGCGAGCCTGCCACCCTGCCCGCCCTGGCCATGCTCGCCGCGGGCGGTTACGTCGGCCGGCGGGACGCGGCCGAGCTGGCCGAGGCGTACCGGTTCCTGCGCCGGGTCGAGCACCTGCTGCAGCTCAGGAACCTGCGGCGGACCCACACCATGCCCGAGGACCCCGCCGCGCTGCGCATGATCGGCCGGGCGCTGCGGCTGGCCGGCGCCGGTCAGGCCGCGGCGGCGCCCGGCGGGGGGGCACCGGGGCCGGACCAGGGCGGGGACCGCCAGGCGCGGGACGGCCGCCGGGGGAGGACGGGCGGCGCCGCCGCGCGGCCGGATCCGGCGGAGGAGCTGCTGGCGCAATGGCGCGAGCATGCCGGTCAGGCCCAGCGGCTGCACGAGAAGCTGTTCTACCGGCCGCTGCTCGACGCGGTCGCCAGCCTGCCCGGTGAGGCCGCGCGGCTCACCCCGGAGGCGGCCGAGGCCAGGCTCGAGGCGCTCGGCTACGCCGATCCGGCCGGCGCGCTGCGGCACATCGGGGCATTGACCGCCGGGATGACGCGGCGGGCGGCCATCCAGCGCACGCTGCTGCCGCTGCTGCTCGGGTGGTTCGCCGATGCGGCCGACCCCGATGCCGGGCTGCTGGCGTTCCACCAGGTCAGCGATGCCCTGGGCAACTCGCCGTGGTACCTGCGGCTGCTGCGGGATGACATGACCGTGGCGCAGCGGATGGCCCGGCTGCTCGCCTCCAGCAGGTACGCGGCCGGCCTGCTGCTTAGTCAGCCGGAAACCGTCGCCTGGCTGGGCAACGACGCCCAGCTCACGCCCCGGGACCGTGCCGCGCTGCACGCCGAGGCCACCGCGCTGGTCGGCCGGCACGCCGAGGCCGCCGACGCGGTGGTGGCGGTGCGCGCGCTGCGCTGCCGGGAACTGCTCAGGACCGCCATGGCCGATCTGCTCGGCCGGTCCGGGCCGGAGCAGACCGGGGAGGCGCTCACCGCCGTGGCCGCGGTCACCATCGAGGCCGCGCTCCAGGTGGCGCTGCGCACCGTGGCCGACCGCCGGGGGGACTTCCCCACCCGGCTGTGCGTGGTGGCGATGGGCAGGTTCGGCGGCCACGAGTGCGGCTACGGCAGCGACGCGGACGTGATGTTCGTGCACGACCCGCTGCCCAGGGCGGACGAGCAGGAGGCCACCGCCGCGGCGCACGCCGCCGCCGAGGAACTGCGCGCGCTGCTGGCCAAGCCCAGCCCGGAGCCGCCCTTGCTCATCGACCCCGGCCTGCGCCCGGAAGGACGCCAGGGGCCGCTGGTCCGGACGCTGGCCTCCTACCGGGCCTACTACCAGCGGTGGTCGGGAGCCTGGGAGAGCCAGGCCCTGCTTCGCGCCGAACCGGTGGCAGGCGACAGGGAGCTCGGGGATCGCTTCACGGTGCTGGCGGACGAGTTCCGCTACCCGGACGGCGGTATCCCCGAGGCTTCCGTCCTGGATATCCGGCGCCTCAAGGCACGGATGGAGGCCGAGCGCATGCCGCGCGGCGTGGACCCCGCGCTGCATCTGAAGCTGGGGCCCGGTGGCCTGTCCGACGTCGAGTGGGTGGTGCAGTTGCTACAGCTCAGGCACGCCTGCGCGGTGCCGGAGCTGCGCACCACGCGGACCCTGGCCGGGCTGGCCGCGGCGGCGCGGGCCGGCCTGGTGGCGCAGGAGGACGCGACGGTGCTGGCCCGGGCCTGGCGGCTGGCGTCGCAGATCCGGGATGCGGTGGTGCTGGTCCGCGGCCGGGCCGCCGACGTGGTGCCGGCCCGGGCCGCCGAGCTGGCCGCGGTGGCGTCGGTGCTCGGCTACCCGTCCGGTACCGCGCAGGACCTGATGCAGGACTACCGCCAGGCGGCGCGCCGGGCCCGGGGCGTGATGGAGGCCCTGTTCTACGGGTTCTCCCGGGACAAGGCGCCCGGCATGCAGTGACACAGGTGTTACCGGCGCTTACGCACAGTCGTGGACGGGTGCCCCTGGCCTGGTTGATACCGTCTACCGTGGAATGCAGGACGGGGTCGCGGGCCAGGGGGGCAGGACTGCGGACGTGGCTTACGACGTTGAGAGACATATGACCATCCCGGCGAGACCGCGCCGTGCGCCGTCGGCCGAGGACCGCGCGCCGGTCCCGGCGCGGCGCCGGTCCCTGCTGCGGACGGTCCTCACGGTCACCGTCGCGCTGTGCGCGGCCGTGGTGGCCGTGGTCGCGGGCGTCGGCCTGGTGCGATCGGCCGGTGCGGGCCAGCCGGGGCAGCACAGCGCCGCGGCGGGCTCGGCCGCGGCGAAATCGGCGATCGGGGGCACGGGCAAGGTCGGCCCGCGTGCGGGGGAGGCTGCCGCACTGCCGCCGCTCACACCCGCGCAGCTGGCCGGCCAGCGGGTGATCTACAGCTATACCGGGCTGACCCCGCCGGCCAGCCTGCTGCGCTGGATCCGGGCCGGCAAGGTCGCCGGGGTCATCTTCTTCGGCTCGAACATCTCCAGCCAGTCCCAGCTCGCGGCGGTCGCCGCCGAACTCGACCGGGCCAACGCCAGCCCGCGCAACCCGCTGCGGCACTACCCGCTGCTGCTCATGACCGACCAGGAGGGCGGCCTGGTCCGGCGCCTGCCGGGCGCGCCCGCGCTCTCGGAGAAGGAGATCGGCGAGGCGGCCAGGCCCGCCGTCGCGGTGAAGGCCGCGGGCCGGGGCGCCGGGCGGAACCTGACCGGGGCCGGCCTGAACGTGAACCTGGCACCGGTGCTCGACGTGTACCGGGCGCCCGGCGGCTTCGACGACCAGTTCGGGCGCTCCTACGCCACGAACCCGCACAAGGTCTCCTACCTGGGCACCGACTTCATCAGGGCGCAGCAGGCCGCCGGCGTCGCGGCCACCGCGAAGCACTTCCCCGGACTGGGCGCGGCCGGCGCCGCGCAGAACACCGACGAGCAGCCGGTGACGCTGGACCTGCCAGTGAGCGCCCTGCGCGGCACCGACGAGTACCCGTACAAGGCGGCCATCCGGGCCGGGGTGAAGCTGATCATGGTCTCGTGGGCGGTATACCCGGCGCTGGACCCGGGCGTGCCCGCCGGGCTATCCCGCGCGATCGTCGGCGGTGAGCTGCGCCAGCGGCTCGGCTTCACCGGCGTCACGATCACCGACGCGCTGGAAGCCGGTGCCCTGCAGGCGTACGGCACCACCCGGCACCGGGCCACCATGGCGGCCGGCGCCGGGATGGACCTGATCCTGTGCTCGGCGCTGCGGCCCGGCCAGGGCGGCCAGGCGAGGATCGCGCTGTCCAAGGACTACCGGCACAGGACCCAGGACCAGGCGGCGTTCCGGGCCGCGGTGCAGCGGGTGCTCGCGCTGCGGGCCAGCCTTCGCCGCTAGCCACGTCAGCGGCCCGCGAAACGCGGCCGGGCGCCAAGCCCCGGCCCCGGCAATCTCCCGCGGCGCGCCTCCCAATGCGATTGCGCGGCGATGGCACCGTTGCCGGAAGGGGCCGTAAGGGTAAGCGGGCCAGCGGTAGGATAGGCCCCACTTAACGTTCGCGGTGGGTCGCGGCGAACTCTATGGGGCAGGATTGATGGCAGGCAGGTTAACTCGGCCACAGGCCGTGCTCGAGGGGATATTTGATCGTAGCATAGCCGTGGGGGAAAGGCTCCGCAGCGAAATACGCGAGAACGGGCGCAAGGCGGACAGGGATCGCGCGATAGAGGCCCTGGCGCAGTGGGATGCGAATGCCCAGAAGCTGCTGGAGGGGGCATTTACAGATTCGGGCCCTGCGTCACCTTACCCCGGTGCGATCGACGTGAACTACCTGACAAGTGGCGACAGCTACCCGGGTGACATCAAGCGTGTTGCGCAAGCATTCGACAAGCGCCTGGAGGCCCTGCGGTCGATCCGGGACATGCTTGGGCTCTACGACGGGCCCGCGGAGGCGATCCTGGCCGGGCGCGAGCACCCGGCCTCCAGTTCGTCGAGCGCGGTATTCATCGTGCACGGGCGCGCCGACGGCCCCAAAGAACAGGTGGCGCGATTCCTGGAGCGGGCCACGGATGCCGAGCCGATCATCCTCCATGAGCAGGCTAAGCGCGGTCAGGTCATCATTGAATCGCTGGAAGCCTTTGCCGCGACCGCCGCATTTGCCATTGTGCTGCTCACCGGGGACGATTATGGCGGGATCAAGGGCTCGCCGGAAAGCAATGCGCGTGCCCGTCAGAACGTCGTCTTCGAGCTGGGATTCTTCATTGGCGCGCTCGGCCGCTCCCGGGTGGCGGTGCTCTACGAGGAGACCGTAGAACTACCGTCGGACATGAACGGCATCCTCTATACCACGCTTGATTCTCAGGGCGCCTGGAAGCTCAGCCTGGGCAGGGAACTACGGGCGGCGGGCTTCGCGGTTGATCTCAACCGCGCGACATGAGCCATCGGCGCGGCTGGCACTTCGCACGCGAATCGCACCACCGCCCTGGCCGGCCGGGCTGAGGGCCGCGGGCCCGCGGCGGCCGGAGAATTGTCCGACCCAGGTGGCAGGGTGCGGGGCAGGACCGGCTGCCAGAGGCCGGGCACGTGGCCGGCCGAGCGGGCGCCGGCCGCGGGGAGGCACCCGTGCCGGAGACATTCACCATCGTGCCGCGCGGCCCGTTCTCGCTGGCTGAGGCCATCGCGTTCGGCTTCGGGCAGCGCGCCGCGGCCACCGGGGACGACGTCATGCGCTTGGCGTTCTGCGTGGACGGCTACCAGCACCAGGCCGGAGTTGAGGTGCGGCAGGACGAGGCCGGTGTGCACGGCACGGTGCACGGGCCCGGCGGCACCGACATCGGCGCGGTGCGGCGGCAGGTCGCGCGGGTGCTCTCGCTGGACCACGACGCCACCGGGTTCGTGGCGGCCGGAGAGCGCGACCCGGTCCTCGGCTCGGTCCAGCGGGCGGCACCGGGGCTGCGGCCACCGCTGTTCTACTCCCCGTACGAGGCGGCCGCCTGGGCCGTGCTGAGCATGCGGCGGCCGCCGCGGCAGATGATGGCCGTGCGGGACCGGCTCGGCCGCGCCCACGGGGCGGTCTTCGACCTGGCCGGCCAGCGGCTCGCGGCACTGCCTGCCCCGGCCGGCCTGCTCGCGGTCACCTCGTTCCCCGGCATCCCGCCGGACCGGATGGAACGGCTGCACGGCATCGCCCGGGCGGCCCAGGAGGGCCGGCTGGACGCGAGCCACCTGCTCGCGCTCGGCCCCGAGGAGGCCATGGCGCGGCTGCGGGAGATACCGGGCATCGGGCCGTTCTACAGCGCGCTCATCGTGATCCGCGGCACCGGGTTCGCCGACGTGCTGCCCGTGGGCGAGCCCAAGTTCGTTACCTTGGTGGAACGGCTTTATAACCTTCGGATGCCGGTTTCCAACGAGGAGATCCGCGCCCTGGCCGAGCCCTGGAAACCCTTCCGGACCTGGGCGGCCGTGCTCATCAGGGCGGCCGGGCGGCGGGTGCTCAGCGACGAAGCGGCGCAATCTCATACCAATCCGGACGGCCGGCCGCGCCGAATAGGGAACACGGTCGCCACTGGCACGGTAGCCCCCCTCCGTGCCGAGACGGTGCGCAGCTAGTAACGCGCGGTGCTGGCTGCCAACCCACCGCGCGGCACCGGTGACCGGATCCGGTGGCGGGCAGCTCGTTTGGGCTGCCCGTCATCTTCGCGTTTCCGCGCAGCTTGTCGCGCGCGGTGCTGGCTGACCGGCCCAGCCCACCGCGCGGCACCGGTGACCGGATCCGGTGGCGGGCAGCTCGTTTGGGCTGCCCGTCACCTTCGCGTTTCCGCGCAGCTTGTAGCGCGCCCGGTCAGCCAGCCTGAGGTAACCGGTCAGCCAGCCTTGAGGTAACCAGCAAAGGCCGAGCCTGTTATCAGCGCGCGTTCAGCTTTCTCGCAGGTATGGAACCGACTATCTGGTTAGGGCACAGTGATCCGTCCTGACGAGGGAGCCGATTCCCATGACCACGACCCACGAACCGCCGACCTACGCCGGTCCCGGCCAGGAGTACCCCGGCCCCGGCCAGGCCTACCCCGGCTCGCCCTGGCACGGCCCCGCGGGCCCCGGCGGTCCCGGCGGACCCTACGGCTACGGCGGGGGAGGCCAGGGCCCGGGCAGGCCGGTCCGGCGCTGGCGCCACCGCTTCGCCCTGGCCACCGTCGCGGTCGTGGCGGGCCTCGGCACCTTCTTCGGCCTGCTGGCCGCCACGGCCTCGTCCCACTCAGGGACGCTGACCACCGCCCAGATCGCCGCCCAGACCGACCCCGGCCTCGTGGACATCGTCTCCAACCTCGGCCTGCAGCAGGCCGAGTCGGCCGGTACCGGGCTGGTGCTCACGCCGTCGGGTGAGGTCCTCACCAACAACCACGTCATCAAGGGCGCCACCGCGATCAAGGTCACCGACATCGGCAACGGGCGCACCTACCCGGCGAAGGTCGTCGGCTACGACCAGAGCCGCGACATCGCCGTCCTCCAGCTCGTGGGCGCGTCCGGGCTGCAGACCGCGGCCCTTGGCGACTCATCCTCGGTGCAGGCCGGGGACAAGGTCGTCGCGCTCGGCAACGCGCTCGGCAAGGGCGGCACCCCGTCGGTCGCCGTCGGCCACGTGGCCGGCCTGAACTCGTCGATCATGGCCTCGGACGAGGGAGCCGGCACGGCCGAGCGGCTGACCGGCCTCATTCACCACACCGCGCCCATCCAGCCGGGTGACTCGGGCGGCCCGCTGGTCAGCACCACCGGCAAGGTGATCGGCATCGACACCGCCGCCTCCGCCTCCGCCGGGTTCCAGTTCCAGCCGGCCCAGCGCACCCAGGCCTTCGCGATCCCGATCAACGCGGCGATCGCCCTGGCCCACCAGATCGAGGCGGGCCAGGCGTCGGACACCGTGCACATCGGCGCCACCGGGCTGCTCGGCGTGGGCGTCATGTCGGCGGACCAGGCCGCGGCCAACGGCATCTCGGCCGGTTCCGGCGCGGTGGTCCAGCAGGCGATCGCCGGGACGCCCGCGGCCCGCGCCGGGATCACCGGCGGGGACGTGATCACCGCGGCCGGCGGGCACCGGGTCTCGGGCCCGAACGGGCTCCAGTCAGCGCTGGAGCGCTACCACCCGGGCGACCGGGTCACCATAACCTGGTCGGATCAGTCCGGCCAGACGCACTCGGCGACGATGGTCCTGGCCAACGGCCCGGCCCAGTAACCGCCGGCACCGAGACAACTCCGGCCGCCGTCGCGCCAGCGGCGGCCGGAGTTTTCTCTGCCACGGCCCGGTGGGCGGCGGTGGCGGGCCGGGGACCGGAGCGCTAGTTGAGCACGCGCCGGGTGAACGTCCTGGTGCCGAGGTAGCCGAAGATCACGGTCCCGCCGACGAGCACGGCCAGGATTGCCCACGTCGCCATGTGCGCGGCGCCCGGGGTGAGCACCGCGCGCAGGCCCTCGGACATGTACACCATCGGGTTGGCCAGAACGAGGTACTGCAGCCAGCGGACCTGGTGCAGCGCCGCCCACGGGTAGTACACGCAGCCCAGCATCGTGGCCGGCAGCAGGATCACCGCGAACAGCATCTGCATCTTGCGCGGGTCCATGACCGTGCCGAGCAGCAGCCCGAGTGATGCGGTGAGCAGCGACGCGGTGACCAGGATGACCGCGAGCAGCGGCCAGTTGGTGACGTGCACGTGCGGTGCCTGGCCGGCCGCGTGCACCACCAGCACGATCGGGACGACGATCAGCGCGCCGATGAACGCCTGCGCCGCGCCGGCCACGATCTTCTGCGCCGCCAGGACGCCGATGGGCACCGGGGCCAGCGCCCGGTCCTCGATCGTGCGCTGCCAGGAGAACTCCATGACCAGCGGGAAGGTCACCGCCATGATTCCCTGCATGAGCAGCATGGAGGCCATGAGCCCGGGCACCAGGATCGTCGCGAAGTTCACACTGCTGGCGCCCGCGCCGGCCGCGGTGGACGCGCCGCTGCCGAACATGAAGCCGCCGCCGATCTTGGGCATCACGTAGGTGAACACGAAGACGAACAGCAATGGCTGCATGACCGCCCGGGTGAACGTCCCGATCGCGTTGCGCCGCAGCACCCGGAACTCCCGGGCCATCATCGCCGCGAACGTCCTGGCCAGCGTCGGTTGCGGCACGGGCGCCTCGGTGATCAGGGCGGCGATGGCCGCGCCGGTGCCCGCCCCGGCCGCCGTGCCGCGCCCGGCGTCGGCGGCCGGGGGCGTGATCGTGGGTGTCGTCGATGTCATTCCCGGTACTCCCGTCCGGTCAGGTTCAGAAAGACCGTCTCCAGGCTGGGCTTGAGCTGTGCCGCGTCGCGCACCGTCAGCCCGGCCCTGGCCCCGGCCGCGACCAGTTCGCCAAGGACGCCGTCCGGCTCGGAGGCGAACACCCGGATCCGGTCGTGGTCGGTCTCCACCTTCCCCACGCCCGGGCGCCCGGCCAGGCCGGTGGCCGCGGCCAGGCCGTCGGGCACCGGGCCCTCGTACCTGACGGTGATCACCGTGTCCGCGCCGCTGCCTTCCTTCAGGTCGTCCACGGTCCCGGCGGCCAGCACCTCACCGTGGTCCACCACGGCGAGCCGGTCGCAGAGCGCCTCGGCCTCCTCCATGTAGTGGGTGGTGAGCAGGATGCTCTGGCCCTGGTCGTGCAGCACCCGCAGGATGTCCCACAGGTTCACCCGGGTCTGCGGGTCGAGCCCGGCCGTCGGCTCGTCGAGGAACAGCACCTCCGGCCGGTGCACCAGGGCGCGGGCGATCAGCAGCCGCCTGGCCTGCCCGCCGGACAGGTCGGTGGCCATCGCCTTGCTCCGGTCGCCGAGGCCGAACGCGTCGATGAGCTGCGCGGCACGGCGGGCCGCCTCGCGGGGCCCCAGGCCGAAGAACCGGCTGCGGAACTCCAGGTTCTCGGTGACCGTGAGCTGCATGTCCAGGGTGTTGTTCTGGGTCACCACCCCGATCCGGCGCTTCACCCCGACCGGGTCCGCGACCACGTCGATGCCGGCCACCCAGGCCCGGCCGCCGGTGGGCAGCACCAGCGTGGTGAGCATGCCGATCGTGGTGGACTTGCCGGCACCGTTCGGCCCGAGCAGGCCGAACAGCTCACCGGCGGGCACGTTCAGGTCGATGCCGCGCACCGCGGGCACGTCGCCGCGGGGCGTCTTGTAGGTCTTGCGCAGGTCCTCGGTGCGGATCGCGGTGCCCGCGCCCGTCCCTGCCCCGGATGGCGTCCCCGCGCCGGGCGCCGGGGCCGTCCCGGGCACCGCCGCTGCTGGCCGCGGTGCCTGCGTGGCACTGTCGGTCACTGACCGCGCTCCTCTCGTATCACCGTGCCGAACCTGTCGATCGTGTCTGCCAGGAATTTCCGGATCACCGGCTCGTCGGCCGGATCCACATAGCCGAAGGCGTCCTGCCACTTCGGGCCGATCAGTGCGATCGCCTCCTCGACCTTGCGCCGCCCGGTGCCGGTCAGGTACAGCCGGACCACCCGGCGGTCGGCGGGCTCCCGGCGGCGCTCCACGTAACCGTCGCGGACCAGGGTGTCCACGACCGAGGTCACCGTGCCGGGCGTCCACCAGCCGCGGGCCGCGACCTCGCTGGACTTCAGCCCGTCGCGGGCCGCCAGCAGCCGCATCACGCCGATGCCGGCCGGGCTGATCCCGGTCCCTTGCATCGTGCTCCCGATGAACGCCCCGAGCAGCCGCACCGCGACCGAGAGCAGCGCGGGCAGCGGTGCGTCCGGCGGCACCTGCGCGCCGGCGTCGCCCCACACCCATCCCGCGCCCTGAACCTCCGGGCGGTCCAGGACGCTGCCGCCGGGCGGGCCGGCCTGCCCCGGTGCCCCGGTGCCCGGGGCCGTTAAACCGCCCGCTTCATGGGCCGTGTCAGAAGTCATGCGGCCAGCATGCCCGGGCCAGTAGTTTGCGGTCAAATGATTTGGAGTCAAAGTAGTTGCGCTGCCAGCGAAACGGACCGGCAGCGCGATGATCAGTCCTCGACGACGATGCCCAGGCTCGCGGCGAGCACCGGCGCCATCTCCGTGAGCTGCGCGGGCGTGACGATCGCGCCGCGCAGCGAGGTCGCGTCCGTGGTGATGCCCAGCTCCGCACCGCGCAGGGATACGCGGCATAATGGCGAACCATCGCGGGAACAGCGGCAGAATCGTCAGGCACCGGCCCTCCTCACCGGGGGATTGATTAGCTGGTTGGTGTTCGTGCCGCATACTGCCCAGACGACCTTGCCGCCCATCTGCGGCGTTGGGTACGATCCCCACCGTTCGCTGAACGCCTGCACCAGGAACAGGCCCCGGCCACTTTCGGCGTCGTCGCCGACTTCAATTAAGGCCGGCGGCTGGGGGTTGGCATCCCAGACCAGCACCACGACTTTCCTGCTGTCGGACAACAGCCACAGGCGGACGGGCTCGACCTGTGGCATGGCCCTGGCGGCGGCGACCGAATTGGTAATCAATTCTGAGACCACCTGCTCGACGGGCTCGGTGAGCGGGGTCAGCGCCCATTCCCAGACGATCTGGCGGGCGTGCAGGCGCGCGGAGGGCACCGCACCGGGCAGAGCACCCAATTCTAGGAAATCCCGTACCGGCCATTTGCCCGTCATGTCGGTTCCCCGATCGTGGGTGGGGGGAACCGGCACCGGAGCCCCGCTCTGCCCGGGACTGCGCGCAAATCCGGGGGCCGCAGACCCAGAAACGGCACCGGCTCCGCCCTGGGCAGTATGGGCACCGCCACCACGTGACCGTGGTGCTGACCTTGTGCTCGTCCTGCCGGTCATCAACGTTCCTTCTGTTTGGGCGGCGGGCGGGTGAGTCCGGAGTTTCTAAGCGCGCTTGCCGTAGCTAACGGGGGTCATTGCTCTTCTACCGTTCCACGGTTACTGCGGAAGCAAAGAAACTCATGAGCTGGTCGCGTATGAATGCGGCCGACTGCTCCGCAGGTCGTTTATTGCATTCCACGCGCAGCACGTCAAAACCGGCCTGTATCAGTCTTTCTGTCGCTTGTCTGTAGAAATGAACCTCGGCATGACTGCTGCCGGGCGCGAGCTGGAAGCGGTTATGCGGACCACGCGCGACCAGTCTCTCGGCAATGATTTCCGGGTCGGCCTCCAGGATCACGGCAAGGTCGGGCCGGTCAGCTTCGGAATTAAGATGCCACAGGAAGGCCGGATCGATACCGTCGAAACGCTGCATGACAAGGCCGGACGGAATATACCGGTCGCTTATGACAGTCTCTTCGCCTTCGATATGCGGACGTATTTCTGTTTGCAGGTGGTGGTAACGGTCGGCCGCATACAAGCAGGCCAGTGAGTGACCAGTGACGGATTCAGTCAGCTCCCGGCAGAGCACGCCGATTGGCCCGTTCGACGGCTCGGCAGTTACATGCACGCTCTGGCCGGCCGCCACCAGCATCTGCGCGAGGTGCCGTACGATCGTAGATTTTCCCGCGCCGCTCGGGCCGTCGATGCTGATAAACACGCCTCGTTCCCGGCTAGAAAAGGGACGCAGTCGCATTCGTGCCTCCGGGTTTGCGGTCTGGTGCCCGGCCGCGAAGTTTTTCGAGCGTGCGCGGGCTGCCGTCCTGGCGCATAGCGAGCCGGACGAACAGGCGGGCCGTGACAAGCACGTCGTAGGCGGCACGGTGGGGTGTCAGGCCCGCCGGTATGCCCTTGTCCAGTGACAGTGCCTTGACCAGCGCGCCGAGCTTGTAACTGGGCAGGCCGGGCAGGAGCCGTGTTGCAGGTAGTAGCGCGGCTGCTCATCGTCCAGCCCTGACACGACGGCCGCCCTTTCGCTGATGTCTACTACCTGCATGCCCGCTGTTTCCGGCAACGCGCGGGAGACCTGGTAAATCTGGCTGGCGGACGGTACCCGGTGCGCGCTGCGGCACAGGCTGACCTGGCTAACCGGGCAGATGTCGCACAACTCCCGGACGCCGTAGTGACCGTTGTAATCGGGCAGTCCGTGCGCGTACGAGACTGCGCACGAGGTCTTGCGGAACAGCGAGGCGGACCCTGCAAAGGCCGACAGCACGCGCTGTTCGAGCGTCTCAGGCACGATCTTCCGGCGTGCGGTGGCGTCGTAGGGCTCTGGCAGTCCGTTAGCCCGGTAGTACCGCGCGATCTGATCCCGGTAGAACAAGCCGGTAAACACCGTGGCGTCCGCAAGCCGGCTCAGCGCGTACGCCCGCTCAAGATGCGCGTCGCTGTCGTTCAGCCCCGGCACCAGCGGACGCCAGTACAAGACCGTCCGGTACCGGCGACGCCCGGGGGCGCTCATCAGCTTCAGCGAATCGGCCGCGACCTGGGACGGGTACGGCTCGATGCGCATGCCATCGATGCCGGAATAGGTGAACAACAGCGTCACCTTGAGATTCACGAGCTGATTCAGCCGCCCTATATCGCCGGGCTTCATTTGGTGCCGTGTGATGACAAGCACGTGGTTCCGCAGGCCCCGGCCGTCGAGATCGGCCAGCACCGCCAGCGTGTGCGGCCTGACGGCGGGCAAGAACGGGTCAGTCGCGCGGTTGAGAATCTGAACCGGTGTGACATGCGCCTGAAAGTAATGGTGGCTGACCAGCCGCTCAACGGCTTCGGCGTCGGGCATCAAAGCGCGCGGCTGACGCTGATCCCACAGGCCGTAGGTGTGCCGGATGCAGTAAGCGCAATCCAGCGGGCAGCCCTGAATGTGGTTCAGGCTCAGCCCGCTCTTGCGGTACTCCACCACCTCGCGGGCGCGCGCTGGCAGGCGCTCAGCCTGCTCTTTGCCCAGCAACGGGACGAACGTACTCACCTGGACCCTTCCGAACGCCCGGTATGCACGGGCGGTTCACAGGCAGGGTACGGTCGACCGCCCATTAATGGCCAGAAAGTTTCTCAGAGTTTCTAGAAACTAGTCCGATGGGAGGCAGATGGAGAAATTACGAGCCATCCTCGGGTACATCTGGCGCAAGGTCATCGATGACACGAGTCACGATCGCACGCGCCGCCCGGCCGTAGCTCGCCACGCCCGCCATCTGGTCGAAGATGCTGCTGTAAAGCTCGATCTCCTGCGGCTGGGCAAGATTCAGCTCAGCCGAAAACGTCTCGATGGTTACGCGCTTCTGGTCGCGCAACCAGAAGGCATGCCACGGCCCGACGATGAACTGTGTCTCAAACCCGATGATGCCGAGCTTGACGTTTGGCAGCGCCGACAGCGACATAAGCCGGTCAAGCTGGGCGAGCTGGATCTCAAGTGACGAGCGCCGGTAGCGCAGCGCGCCCTCGGTCAGCACGAAGTGAAAGCTCTTGTCACGCCGGTACAGAAGCTCCTGGCGCTGCATGCGAGTCCGCACGGCATAGTCGATGTCGTTCGGCGTCCCGAAGAGCAGCACGCCTTCCGCGAAGCGGGCGCGAGCGTACTCTGCGGTCTGGAGCAAGCCCGGAATGGTGGCGGGCTCGAACACCCGGAACGACTGGGTCCTGGCGTCGATTTCGGCAAGCTGGTGCTGATGCGGCCGAAGCCCGCCACGGAGCTGCCGCTGCCATTCGGCGTGCTGGATTTCGAGCGTGTACAGCGATGCAAGCAGCGCTTCCGTCTCTGCCTCGCTGCCGGTAATCCGTGTCCAGTCGCGGATGTCCTGAGCGCTCGGGGTCTGGCGGCCGTTCTCCAGCTTGGACACCTTCGACGCAGGCCAAGACAACGACTCTGCGAGCTGCCTGCCGGTGATTCCGGCCGCCGAGCGCAACTCGCGGAGCCGCTTGCCAAGGGCGCTGCGCGCCTCGTAGACGTTAGGCGCGTTTGCCAGATGATTCGTGTGCAAAATCATCCCGTCGCACTGCCTTATGCCAGGCAGCATCGCGCCAATAGTTGGCCTTGACGATCTCGGCAGGGTCGTCGATACGCTCGCCCCCGACAAAGCGGTCGGTCTCATCGAAGCGCATGACGACGAGCTTGGAAGAGTCGAACAGCCAGTAGTCCTCGTCGGGCAGGCCAGCAGCCTTGGCACGTTCGATGTAGCGGATGTCCTCACCCGCCGCGATGTTGTGCTGCGCTAGCGCGTAGCTGTAGCGGCTCCAGTCAGTCATGGGCAGATCTACCACCCGGACGCGAGCGAGCCGGCGTCCCTCGGCAGCCGCCTCCTGCACCATGTGCAGCCACGCTTGCATCCAGGACAAGTCGTCCGGCTCGCCCTCCAGGAACTTGCGTAGCGACTCTCCCTCATAGGAGGGGTTGTACCGACTACGAACCTCCAAGCGGAAGGCAGTGTGCTCGAAGCTCGTGAAGAGCGGACCGAACGCGCCGAATGCGCTCGGCTCGATGAGCTGGCTCAGCTCCCCGCCTCCTCCTGCTGGTGCTTGCGAACATAGAACTTGAGCACGTCTTCGGGTATCTCGATGACCGCCTCGTGTTCGGGGATCGGGCCGACATCCGCAAGTACCTGCGGATCGGTGACCTTCCAGCCCTGAGCGATGAAGGTACTCCGGTCGGTGCGGTCTGTCGCGAACAGCGTGGGCGAGTCTCCGACGTTGGACGCCGGGTCTTTCCCGAGGAACCTAGCTCGCATGCGCATACCTCCAAGATGCGAGAAATTTGGCGAACGTTCTTCGCACATAGTGACGCGGAGAGGCACGCGGGTCAAGGCACAAACGAGGCAAGCTGACACATGCGCGGCAGCGTGACGAAGCTATCCACCACCCGCGCGATGATCAGTCCTCGACGACGATGCCCAGGCTCGCGGCGAGCACCGGCGCCATCTCCGTGAGCTGCGCGGGCGTGACGATCGCGCCGCGCAGCGAGGTCGCGTCCGTGGTGATGCCCAGCTCCGCACCGCGCAGGGGCGCCGGTGAAGTCCACGTCGCGCAGTACGCAGTTGTCGAAGACCACCTCGGTCAGTTCGGCGCCCCTGAAGTTGACCGAGTCGAGCTTGCACCCGTGCAGGGTCACCCGGTGCAGCCGCGCGCCGAACGCTTCGGTGCCGGCCCACGCGCTGGCCAGGAGCGCCGCGTCGGTCCATTCGGTCTCGGCCAGGGTGGTCCCGGTGAACCGGACGTCACGCAGCCAGGCCGAGGCGAACCTGGCCTGCCGGAGGTCGCCGCCGGTGAACGACGCGCCGGTGAAGGCGCATTCCAGGAAGCGGCTGCCCGGGGCGCTGGCCTCGTCGAAGGTGGTCTTGTCGAAGTGCTCGCAGTCATAGTCACCGCGCGGCCCGAGCCCGCCCCGGTGCGGCCGCAGCGCGGCGGCGAATGGAAGGTCGGCCAGTTCCTGCCAGGACATGGCACCCATGATGGACCGTGTTACCCCAGGGGAGCGACCCCCGGCTCCGCTCGGTCGGCTGCGGGGTCAGCAGCGGCCGTGGGCGCGCAGCGCGTGCAGCGCCGCCACGGTCATGTGCCCGCGCCACTCCCGCTCCGCCGCCGGTGACCAGGCCATCCAGTTGAACGTCCAGCCGCCGTCGGGCAGTTGCGCCGCAGCCAGGTGGTCCAGCCCGGCGTCGATCACCTGCTGATCGAACAGGCCGCGGGCCAGCGAGCCGGGCAGCGGCGCGAAGTCCAGCGGGAAGTGCACCTCGCCCGGGGTCTCCGGGTCGAGGGCCACCATGTCCCTATCGAAGATCATCGGCCCGATCTTCTCCATGGCCGCGCGGGCCCGGTCCCGGTCCGGCACGTGGTCGAGGAACCAAAACAGCGCGCGCATGTCGTAGGGGCCCGCGTCGGCCAGCGTGCCGATCCTGGCCCAGAGCAGCTCGGTGGCCTGGCTCAGCCACGGGTGTGCCGGGCCCCCACCCACCTCCCCATCCCCCTCCACAGCCGCCGCCGCGTGCAGGGTCCCGGCCAGCAGCCCGGTGCAGATCAGCGAGGCCGGGCCGTCTTCCGGCACCAGCCACGGGGCGTGCGGCCAGCCGTCCATGCCGGGGGCCACGAACACCGCGCCGCCGCCGGCCGGGGCGTGGGCGGCCAGCCAGCCGCAGGCACCGTCGGCCAGGGCGGTGTCCCAGGCGCCGGCCTCCAGCAGGACCTGCAGCCCGAAGTCGATGGCCAGCGGCTGGCTGCCCGGGCAGCGGCCGTCGGGCTCCAGTGCGTTGCCGAGCCCGCCGTCGGGGTTGCGGTAGGCGGCGACGGCGTCGCGGACCGGGCCGGCCTCGCCGTCGCGGAACAGGCGCTCGAATCTCCGCCGCTCGAGCACGCGCGCGTTCGCGGCCAGGAATTGCTCCGCCGCGTCGATGTCGGGTGAGGCCATGCGGCCTAGCACAGCACGGCGCCGGTCCCGCCGTATTGAACGAAACGGACATGCCGGTGCGAGACTGGTGCCATGGACTGGGGCCCGGGCTACCGGGAGCAACAGCCCCCGGCTGGCCTGCTCCCGTCGGTGGCATGCCTGTGGGCGCGGGTCGCCGGGCCCGGGGCGGGCGCGGTCGCCGCGGTGCTGCCGGACGCCTGCGTGGATCTCATCTGGGAGCAGGGCCGGGGCCTGTTCGTGGCCGGGCCGGACACCGGGCCGGCCCCCTCGGTGTCGCCCCCGGGCACGGTGTTCGCCGCGCTGCGGTTCGTGCCCGGCGCGGCCGGGCCCGCGCTGGGCCTGCCCATGTCGGAACTGCTGAACCAGCGGGTGGACGCGGCGGACCTGGGCACCGGGCCCGGCACGGAACTGGCCCGCGCGCTGCCGGGCACGCTGGCCCCGGCACAGGCGCTGGCGACCCTGACCCGGATGGCGGGCGCGCTGATCGCCGAGGGGCCCGCCGACCCGCTGGCCGCGCGCGCGGCCCGGCTGCTGCGGCACCCGGGCGCCCGGGCGGAGGGCATCGCGGGCCGGCTGGAGGTCAGCGAGCGCCAGTTGCGGCGGCGCTGCCAGGCCGCCGTCGGGTACGGGCCCGCTACGCTCCGCCGGGTGCTGCGGTTCCGCCGGTTCGTGTCTTGGGCGGACGCCGGGGCGCCGGGCGGCGGCCTGGCCTCGGCCGCGGCCCGGCTGGGCTACGCCGACCAGGCGCACCTCACCCGGGAATGCGCGCGGCTGGCCGGGGTGACCCCGGCCGCCCTGCTGTCCGCGCGCCGCCTGGCGGCCGCACCGGCGGACCGGGCCGCGGGCGCGGGCCGCTGGCCATCCTGATCCTGCCGCTGCCCTGGTCGGCGATGATCCGGCGGGCGCCGGGCGGTCTCATCCGGGGAGGGCCGCCGCGCCACCGGTGGCCCGCACCGACCGACGACCGGAAAGAGGTACCGCCGTGACAACCCCGGTAACCAGCCTGGACCAGCGATTCAGCGACCCGGACGCGGCCGCCACCGGATGGGACCAGACCCGCCAGGCCCTGGAGCAGGCCGAGTTGTTCTGGGTCACCACCGTTCGGGCGGACGGGCGGCCGCACATGACCCCGCTGGTGGCCGTCTGGGCCGGCGGGGCGCTGCACTTCTGCACCGGCACGGAGGAGCAGAAGGCCGTCAACCTGCGCGGCAACCCGCACGTGATCCTGAGCACGGGGTGCAACGGCTGGGACCGGGGCCTGGACGTGATGGTCGAGGGTGACGCGGTCCAGGTCACCGACGACGACGCGCTCCGGCGCCTTGCGGCGGCGTGGACGGCGAAGTGGGACGGGCGCTGGCAGTACCTGGTGCGTGACGGGTTCTTCTACCATCAGGGGAGCACCGACCCGGTCCTGGTGTTCGCGGTGACGCCGGCCAAGATCCTCGCGTTCGGCAAGGGCGCCTTCAGCCACACCAGCCACCGCTTCTAGCCCCGGCAGCGCCTGCCAGCTACGGGTGACCGGGGATAGCCGGTCACCAGCCCGCCCGGGCCAGGCCGGACTGGTAGGCGAGCACCACGAGCTGGGCGCGGTCCCGTGCGGCCAGCTTCATCATCGCCCGGTTGACATGGGTCTTCACCGTGGACTCGCTGACGTGCCACCGGCCGGCGATCTCGGCATTGGACAGCCCGGTGGCGACCAGGGCGACCACCTCCCGCTCCCGCGGGGTCAGCTCGGCGATCCCGGCGACCTGGCGCGTCTCGCGGGCCCGCGCGGTGAACTCGGCCACCAGCCGCCGGGTGACGGTGGGCGACAGCAGCGCCGCACCGCCCGCGACGACCCGGACCGCCCGCAGCAGTTCCGCCGCGTCGGTGTCCTTGACCAGGAATCCGGCGGCGCCGGCCCGCAGCCCCTCGAAGATGTACTCGTCAAGCTCGAACGTGGTCAGGATGACCACGTGCACGCCGGCCAGGCCAGGGCTAGCGGCGATGCGGCGGGTGGCCTCGATCCCGTCCATGCCGGGCATCCGGATGTCCATCAGCAGCACGTCCGGTTTCTCCCGGCGGGCCAGGCGCACCGCCGCCTCGCCGTCCGCGGCCTCGCCGGCCACCTCCATGTCGTCCTCGGCGGCGAGCAGCGCCGCGAACCCGGCCCGGACCAGCATCTGATCGTCGGCGATCGCCACCCTGATGACCGCCGGCGGCACCTGGGCCGTCACCGCCCGCCCCCGCCCAGCGGCAGCCGGGCCCGCACCCGGAACCCGCCGCCGGGCCGCGGGCGGGCCGCCAGCGAGCCGCCGAGGGCCTGCGCCCGCTCGGTCATGCCCGCGATGCCGTTCCCGCCGGAGCCTTCGGTGCCGGGCCGGGCCGCCCGGGCGGCCCCGGTAGCGGTGCCGTCGTCGTCCACCTGGACCACCACGTCATCGCCGGCGTACCGGACCGACACGGTGGCGGTGCTGCCCGGCGCGTGCCGCGCGCTGTTGGTGAGCGCCTCCTGGACGATCCGGTAGGCGGCGACGTCCACCTCGGCCGGCAGCGGCCGCTCCGGGCCGGCCCGCTCGATGCGGACGGCCAGCCCCGCCGCGGCCGCGCTGCCCGCCAGGTCGGCGAGCCGGCCGAGGCCCGGGCTCGGCGCCCGGGGGGCGCCCGCGCCGTCCTGCCTGAGGATCCCGAGCACCGACCGCAGCTCGGCCAGGGCCTGCTTGCTCACCTCGTGGATCGCCGCCAGGGCCGCGGCGGCCCGCTCCGGCTGCCGGTCGATCAGGTGCAGCGCCGTGTTGGCCTGCACGTTGATCACCGAGATGTTGTGCGCCACCACGTCGTGCAGGTCCCTGGCGATGCGCAGCCGCTCCTCGCTGGCCTGGCGGCGCGCCTGGTCCTGGCGGCTGCGGGCGAGCGCCGCCGCGTGCTGGCCGCGCAGCCGCAGCAGTTCCGCCGCGCCGAGCAGCAACGCCAGCCCGGCCGCGGCGAGCACGGCGGCCAGCGCCGACGGTGCCGGACGGGCCCCGATGAGCACCGGCAGCCACTGGTAGCCGGCGTAATAGGCGAGCAGGGCGAGCACCGCGGCCGCGCGCTTGCGGGCCAGCACCACGGTCACCAGGGCGACGATGTCGCACAGGAAGATCGGGCTGGGCAGCCCGGCCAGGGCCCAGTAGCCGACCGACAGGGCGCCGGTGACGGCCAGCACGCCGACCGGGAAGCGCCGCCGGGCCACGAGCGCGAGCCCGGCCGCGGCGACCACCGCGTACTCCAGCGGGCTGGGCGCGACCCCGCCGTGGTAGTGGCGGGCGGCCCCGTAGGTGCCGGCCACCTGGAGGGCGGTCACCGCCGCCGCGATCCCGGCGTCCACCGCCCAGCGCCGGGCGGCCCCGGTGCCGGGCAGGATCCCGGCCGTCGCGCTCGCGTTCATCGCACCCTCGACGTTACGCCCGGCCGCCCCGGGCGGCGCCGGCCCGGCGGCCGGCATCGCCCCGGGCGCCATACCGCGGGCGCGGTAGCCAGCCGCCCGCGGCCTGCCGCCACGGGCGACCCCGGTCTGGCCCGCTGCCCGACGACACCGCCGGGCCAGCGCAGGCACGCTGAGCCGATGGAAACTCTCACGACGACGGCCGCCTCGCGGGCGGCCGGGCTGACGAAGGTCTACGGCGCCGGAGAGGCGGCCGTCCGGGCGCTCGACGGCATCACCGCCGAGTTTCCCCGGGCGCGGTTCACCGCGATCATGGGGCCGTCGGGCTCCGGCAAGTCCACGCTGATGCACTGCCTCGCCGGGCTCGACCGGCCGACCGCGGGCCAGGTGTTCCTCGGCGGCCTGGACCTCGGGCCACTGTCGGACACCCAGCTCACCGTGCTGCGCCGGGAACGGGTCGGGTTCATCTTCCAGTCGTTCAACCTGCTGCCCGCGCTCACCGTGGCGGAGAACATCACGCTGCCGCTGCTACTGGCCGGCCGCAGGCCCGACCGGTCCTGGCTGGCGGAGGTGGTGGGCACGGTACGGCTGGGGGACCGGCTGTCGCACCGGCCGGCCGAGCTGTCCGGCGGGCAGCAGCAGCGGGTGGCCGTGGCCCGGGCGCTGGCCAGCCGGCCCGAGATCATCTTCGCCGACGAGCCGACCGGCAACCTGGACTCGCGGTCCGGTGCGCAACTGCTCGGCTTCCTGCGCCGGGCCGTCAGCGAACTCGGCCAGACCGTCGTCATGGTCACCCACGACCCGGCCGCGGCCGCGGCCTGCGACGCGGTGACGTTCCTGGCCGACGGGCGGATCGTCGGCGAGCTGGCCGACCCGGGCGCGGACACCATCCTGGACCGGCTGAAGCTGCTCGGCGGCGAGGAGGCGTGATGCTGCGGGTCACCATCGGGCAACTGCGGGCGGGCAAGCGCCGCCTGGCCGGCGTGGTCGCCGCGATCGGCCTGGGCGTGGCGTTCCTGGCCGGCGCCCTCACCCTCGGCGACACGCTGAGCGCCAACTTCACCCAGCTGTTCAGCACCGCCACGTCCGGCATCGGCGTGGTGGTCCGCGGTGCCACGACGGTCGGCGGTGGAGTCACCGGCACCCGGCCGCCGCTCCCTGGCGCACTGCTGGCCACCGTGCGCCAGGTGCCCGGCGTCGCCGCCGCGCAGCCGTCCATCACCGGATCCGCCGAGCTGCTCGGCTCGGACGGGAAGGCGGTCGGCGGGCTCGGCCCGCCCCGGTCGGCGGGCAACTGGATCGCCGACCCGGCGCTCACCCCCTACCGGCTGGCGGCCGGCCGGGCGCCGCGGGGCCTGCACGAGGTGGTCATCGACCGTGCCGCGGCCACCACGGGGAAGCTCCCGATCGGCTCGGTGACGACCGTGCTCACCCCGGCGCCGGTCCGGGTGCGGATCGTCGGCCTGGCCACGTTCGGCTCGGCCGGCAGCTTCGGCGGCGCCCCCTACACCGCGTTCAGCCTCGCGGGCGCGCGGCGCTACCTCACCAGCCGGCCCGGTGAGGTCTCCGCGATCGAGGTCAGCGCCGCCCGCGGCATCAGCCCTGCCGTGCTCGCCGCCCGGCTGGACCGGGCGCTCCCACCGGGCGTGCGGACGGTCAGCGGCACGGAGCTGACCGCGCAGAACCTCAGCGCCCTGAACTCGGAGTTCCTGTCGGCGCTGCGGATCTTCCTGGTCATCTTCGCGGGGATCGCGCTGCTGGTGGCGGCGTTCTCCATCGCCAGCACGTTCGGCATCCTGGCCGCCCAGCGGGCCAGGGAGGCGGCCCTGCTCCGCGCCGTCGGGGCCACCAGGCGCCAGGTCTTCGCCGGGGTGCTGGCCGAGGCGCTCGCCGTCGGCGCGGCCGGGTCCGGCCTCGGGCTGCTCGGCGGCCTGGCGATCGCCGGGCTGCTCAAGGGCCTGTTCGACAGCTTCGGCTTCGCGCTGCCCGCGGCGGGCCTGGTGGTGACCGCCCGCACCGCGATGATCTGCCTGGCGGCCGGGATCGTGGTCACCGTCGGCGTGAGCGTGGTCCCGGCGGTCCGCGCGTCCCGCGTCCCGCCGCTGGAGGCGCTGCGCGGATCGGCCGCGGAACCCGCCGCCCCGTCCCGCCCGCGGACGGTGGCCGGGGCCGCCGCGCTCGCCGCCGGGCTCGCGGTCATCGTGGCGGCCCTGCGCGGCTCGGGCAACGGCGTGCTCAGCGCCGTCGGGCTGGGCGCGGTGGCGGCCACCACCGGTGTCGTCCTGCTCGGCCCGGCCATGGCCCGGCCGGTCACGGGGGCACTTGGCCGCCCGCTCGCCGCGTGGCGCGGGGTGACCGGGACGCTGGCCCGGCGCAGCGCCCAGCGCAACCCGCGGCGCACCGCGGCGGCCGCCACGGCGCTGACGATCGGCGTGGCGGTCGTCACGCTGTTCACCGTGTACGCCGCCTCGCTGCGGGCGGCCGACATCGGCGGCGCCGGTGACTCGTTCACCGGTGACATCGCGATCTCCGCGGCCGGGTTCGGCGGCGGTGGCAGCGGCGGCGGGCTGTCACCCGCGCTCGCCCGCGCGGTGGCGAAGGTGCCCGGGGTGGCGACGGTGAGCGGGCTGCTCCGCGGCCAGGCAGTGGTCGGTGGCCGGTCCGGCGACGTCACCGCCGTGGTCCCGGCCACCATCGGGCAGGTGCTCGACCTGCACCCGGCCGCCGGTTCGATCGGCCGCCTGGCGCGGGACCAGATCGCGGTGTCCCAGGTCGAGGCGGACGGCCGTGGCTGGCACCTGGGCAGCCGCACCAGCCTGGTGCTGCCGGACGGCATGCGGGCGAACGTCACGGTCGGGGCGATCTACACCGCGCGGACGCTGGCCGGCGACACCGTGCTCCCCCTCGGGCTGTGGGCACCGCACGCGCTGCAGCTCACCGCCGCCGAGCTGTTCGTCAAGCTGGCGCCCGGTGCCAGCGAGCCGGCCGCACGGGCGGCGATCACCCGCGCCGTGGCCGGCTACGGCAGGCCGTCGGTGGCCGGGCACGCGGCGTTCACGGCGGCCGCGGGCAAGCCGGTGAGCACCTTCCTCGGGCTCGTCTACGTGCTGCTGGCCCTGGCCATCGTGATCGCGGTGGCCGGTATCGCGAACACCCTGTCGCTGTCGGTCCACGAACGGACCAGGGAGATCGGCCTGCTCCGCGCGGTAGGCCAGACCCGCGGGCAGGCCAGGTCCATGATCCGGCTGGAGTCGGTGCTCATCTCGGCGTTCGGTGCCCTCGGCGGCGCCGGGCTCGGCGCCTTCCTCGGCTGGGCGCTGGCGCAGGCGGGCGCGAAGGCGGCGGGGCTCGCCGTGTTCACCGTCCCGGCCGCCCAGCTCGCCGTCATCGTCGTCCTCGGCGGCGCCGCCGGAGTCGTCGCGGCCATCAGGCCAGCCCGCCGTGCCGCGCGGCTCCCGGTCCTCGCGGCCGTGAGTACCGAGTAGGAGTCAGCCGGCGGTGGCCGAGCCCAGGACGTGGGTGACCCGGTCGGCGGCCCGGGTCACCTCGGCGGCCGGGGCGATCCGGCTGGCCCACGGCCACCAGAACCAGCACCCGCCGCCGGGCAGTGGCGCCACCAGCACGCGGTCGTTCAGCGCCGTCACCTGCGGGTCCGGATTCTGCACGAACAGGGCCGGGCGCCTGCCCCCCGGGTCGAGCAGCCTGGTGATCCACCCGCGGCCGGTCAACTCCTGGCGCAGTTCTTCAAGGTGCGATACGGGATCGCCGTGGCCGGGGCAGCACATTCGGGGCACTCCTCGCGGGGTTCGACTTGACACTCCCAAGGGTTCCGTGGCGTGGCTACTCTCGGGAAGAACATCATCACGCACCGTTAACATGTGCGGGTGGCGAGGCAGAACTGTCACCTCAGCAGCCGATCAGTAAGGAACCACCCGTGGCCCGTGACGGTCAGGTCAGCGCGCTCGCGCTGTTTTCCGGGGAACTGCGGCAGGCCCGCTCGCGGGCCGGCCTCACCCAGGACCAGCTCGCCGAGAAACTCGCCTACAGCACCTCGCTCGTCGCGCACGTGGAAACCGGCAGCCGGGCGCCCAGCCTGGACTTCGCCGTGCGCGCCGACGAGGCGCTTGGCACCGGCGGGCTGCTGGCCCGGCTGCAGCCGTTCGTGCGCGCCGAGGCCTATCCGGCCTGGTTCCGGGACTGGGTGGAGATCGAGCGGGAGGCGACCTCGCTGCGCTGGTTCGAGCCGCTCCTAGTGCCGGGGCTGCTGCAGACCGAGGAGTACGCCCGGGCGGTCCTCGCCGCGGCGCACCCGGCGGCCGCCGACGGTGAGGTGGACCGGCTGGTCGGTGCCCGGATAGACCGTCAGGCCATCCTGGCCAGGGACGACCCGCCGCTGATGTGGGTGATCATCGACGAGGGGGTGCTCACCCGGCCGGTCGGCGGCGCGCCGGTGATGCGCGACCAGATCGGCCGGCTGATCACCGCCGCCCGGCAGCCGAAGATCATGCTCCAGGTGCTGCCGGTCAGTGCCGGCGCCCACCCGGGCCTGGACGGCCGGTTCGCCATCGCCCACTTCGACGGCGCCCCGGACGTCGCCTACCTGGACAATCCGCTGGCCGGGCAGGTGGTGGAGCGAGCCGACGACGTGGCCCGGGTGACCTTGCTTTACGACATACTGAAGGCGGAGGCGCTACCCCGGCAAGCCTCCATCGACCTGGCAAGGAAGGCGATCGAGAGATGGACCTGACCGGCGCCACCTGGCGCAAGTCATCCTTCAGCGGCGGGAACGGCGGCGCCTGCGTGGAGGTCGCGATCGTCCCCGGTGCCACCGAGGGCAGCGGCGAGGCGGTCGCGCTCCGGGACAGCAAGGACCCGGCCGGCCCCGCCCTGGTCTTCACCGCGGACGAGTGGCGCGCGTTCACCTCCGGCGTCCGCGGCGGCGCCGGCCCGGCCTAGCCGCAGCGCCAGGCACGGCTCCGGCGGGTGCGCCCGGTGCCGGGCCGCACCACGGCGCAGGCAGCGGCACCACGGGACCGGGCCAGCGGCCGGGAGACGCGACGCCCTGCCGGTAGGGTCAGGTCCCATGGCTGACCGGGCTGTGCTGGTAACCGGGGGGTCGCGGGGCATCGGCGCCGCGATCGTCCGGGCGTTCGCGGACCTCGGCGACCGGGTCGCGGTCCATCACCGTGACTCGGCCGCCCGCGCCGCCGAGATCGTGGCCGGGCTGCCCGGCGGCGGGCACACCGTGGTGCAGGCGGACCTGGCGGACCCCGAGGCGGTGCGCCGGGCCGTGGACCAGGCGGCCGCCGCGCTCGGCGGGCTGGACGTGCTGGTCAACAACGCCGGGATCTACCTCAAGCGCCAGATGGCCCAGGTGTCCTACCAGCAGTGGCAGGAGGCGTGGCGGGACATCATCGGGGTCAACCTGACCGGCGCGGCCAACGTCACCTGGTGCGCCGTCCAGCACATGATCGCCGGGGGCCGCGGCGGGCGGATCGTCAACGTCTCCTCCCGCGGTGCCTTCCGTGGTGAGCCACGGCACCCCGCCTACGGCGCGAGCAAGGCCGGCCTGAACGCCTTCGGCCAGTCGCTGGCCCGGGACCTGGCCCCGTACGGCATCGCGGTGGCCGGGGTCGCCCCCGGGTACGTGGAGACCGACATGGCCGCCGGCATCCTGGCGGGCCCCGAGGGGGACGAACTCCGGGCGCAGAGCCCGTTCGGGCGGGTGGCCCGGCCGGACGAGATCGCCGCGGCGGTGGTCTACCTCGCCTCGCCGGAGGCGGAATGGGCCAGCGGCGCTATCCTCGACCTCAACGGAGCCTCCTACCTCCGCACCTAGCCGGTCAACCCCGCGCCAGCCGGGATCGTCCCCCTATCACCGGATCTGCGAGGGGGGAGAGAAGCGTCGATGAGTGCCGACCCGCCACCATCCGGGCAGCCTGGCCAGCCCGAGCCTGCCCCGCCGGAACCCGTCCCGCCGCAGCCTGCCTGGCCGCAGGCCGGCTGGCCACCGCAGCCCACCCGGCCGCAAACCTGGCCGGAGCAGCCCACCGTGCCGGCCCGGGAGGCACCGGCGCAGCCGACCGCCTGGCCGCCGCAGCCACCACCCTGGCCGCAACAGCAGGCCACGCCACAGCCCCAGCAACCGGCACCCTGGCCACCGCAGCCCACGCCGTGGCCACCGCAGCCGGCCGCGCCGCCGCAACCGGCAGAATGGCCATCGCAGGCCGCGGGGATCCGGCCGGGCCCGGCCGCCGGGGGAACGCCCGGGCAGGAGCGTTACGCGGTCCGGCCGCCGCCGGACCGCTACCAGCAGCAGTACGAACCCGGGCATCAGTACGAACCCGGGCATCAGTACGAGGCCGGGCAGCAGGCCGGGGAATGGTCACCGCTGCCGCTGCAGGGCCAGGAGATGCACGGCATGGTGGTCGCGCCGAAGAACCCGGCGGTCAGCGTGCTGCTTTCTGTTTTCATTCCGGGCCTTGGATCGATGGTGAACGACAATGTCGGCGTCGGCGTCGCCATTCTCGTTCTCAATATCATCGGCTGGATGCTGGCCATCGTGCTGATCGGGATACCGCTCGCGATCGGCACCTGGATCTGGGGCCTAGTGGACGCCCACCAGTCGGCCCAGCGGTGGAACCGCGCACACGGCATCATCAGCTAGGCTCCGGGCGGCCTCATCCCGCCCGTGGTGTGCCAGCTGGGCAAGCCGCGCAGGCCCGGCCCGCCGGCAATCAGGGATGTGAGTAAACGGATCGATGAAAGAGATTCTCGATGCCCGTAGCCGACCGGGATGACGGTCCGGCAGGGCATCCGTATTGCAAATTCGTGGTTATCTGAGCCGCAGCCAGGCGCGCACCGGTAGATGGTCGGAGCCGACGGGGCCGAGTACCTCACCGCCGCACCGGACGACCCCGCGGCTGGCGAGGATGTGATCGAGCTGCACCAGCGGCCGGTGCGCCGGGTAGGTGCGGCCGAAGACCGCGGGGGCGTAGCCGGCCGCCAGCCCGGTGACCGCCATCGGCATGTTGAGGTCCCCGGCGATCACTGTCGGGACGTCGTCGGTGACCAGCCGCCGGATCAAGAGGATGAGCTGGACCGGGCTCAGCAGCCGGTATGTCAGGTGGGTGTTGACGATCCGCAGTGGGCCCCGGCCCGGCAGCTCGACGGTGACCAACTGCGCCGCCCGGGGGGTAAGGTCACCGGGAACACGGCCCAGGTCGGTCACCTCATAACCAGTGACCGGCGCGGTCGTGAGCGTGGCCAGTCCCCACCGGCCCCGCGTCTGCTCGTCGGCGATGCCCACGCTGCGCAGGTCCACGTCGGGGATCAGGTCCGCCCACAGGGGCTCCGCGCCGAGGGCCGCGGCGATTTCATCGAACGGGCCGGGCTCGCCCCGTTGACGCCACATCTCCTGCAGCACGATGACGTCCGCCTTGAGCTGACGGCAGGCCGCGCTGAGGTCGTAGATCCGACCGGCGGCGTCCCGGCCGCCGTGGGTGTTCAGGCTGGCGAGGACGACTGCCTGATCATTGCCCTTGGGTGTTCCCACGGCGAAACACTAGTCCGGGCCATGCCCGGTCGGCGTCCTTGACGTCAGCGGGCGGCGAACGCGCGGCGGTGCGCCGTGACCTCCCGCGCGAGGCCTTGTGTTCGCGGAAAGGGGAGCTCGGCTATGTGCGGCAGCCGCAAGGCCATAAACAGGCGGCCGTAAAAGGGGCGACGTCTCGCCCTAAATCAGCAAACACGCCTCCTCCGCGAGCGCAAAACAGTAGTTTCGCTATGAGATTGGGCCTGTTTGGGGTTTCGTTACAGTATGTGGTGACCTGAACGCAGGCCGTGTGATTTGCCGGGAGGGGCGGGGCGGCTGGTGCGGCGCAGGCATGACGACGTGATAACGGGTGGGGAAGCGTTTGCTGCGCTAGATGTGTCTGATCCTTCCATTGAGCCGCAAGCACTGGAAACTGTGCGCACGGGCGCGCATGCGCCGGGATCAGAGGGTGGCGGAGCGACAGTAACGAGATCCGGGCCAGGCCATCGCCGGGCGCGTCCGGATCAGAGTGCCCTCGGTGGGCCCGGCCGTGCGCGGGGCGGTTTGCTGTTGCTGATGGTACTCGCCGTGCAGGCGGTGCTGTCGTTTCGGCTAGTGCGAGCCGATACGGCGTTCGTGGATGAGGCCACGTACTTGTGGGCCGGCCACCTGGAATGGGCGCACTGGCTGCACGGGGCCGCGATCCCGCCATTCCCCGCCTACTTTTCCGGGGCGCCGGTGATCTATCCCCCGCTGGGGGCACTGGCAGACAGCATGGCAGGGCTGGCTGCGGCCCGGGTGCTGTCGTTGGTGCTCATGCTCGGGGCGACCGCGTTGCTGTGGGGGACCGCGGGCCGGCTGTTCGGGCAGCGGGCCGCGTTCTTCGCCGCGGCGCTGTTCGCCGTACTGGGCACGACGCTGCATCTTGGGGCGTTCGCCACCTACGACGCACTGTCAGTGATGCTGGTCGCGCTGGCCGCCTGGTGTGTCGTCCAGGCCGGAGAGCGGGGCGAGGGGACCGGCTGGATGGTCGCGGCGGGCGGCGCGCTGGCGGTGGCCAACGCCGCAGCGTACTCGTCAGCCCTGTTCGACGTGGTGGTGTTTGCCCTTGCGCTGCTCACCGCAGTGCCGTTGGGCGGCAAGGCCGCTGCCCGGCGGTGCGCGGTGATCGCGATCGTGGTGGTCGTGCCGGTGACCGTGGGATTGCTGACGGGCGGAAGCACCTATGTCACCGGGGTGAAGCAGACCACGCTAGCCCGGGCCGCTGGCCCGGACTCGCCGCTGTCGGTGGTCGCTGATGCCTGGTCCTGGACCGGCCTGGTGGTGATCCTGGCGGTCTGCGGGGTGATCTTCAGCTGGGCCGAGCGGCAGGGCTGGGCGCGGACATGGCTGCTGGCACTGCTGGCTGCCGCCGCGGTGCTGGGACCGCTGGAGCAGGCGCGGCTGCATACCCTCGCCTCGCTGAACAAGCACGTGGGCCTGGGTGCGTGGTTCGCCGCCATCGCCGCGGGCTATGCGATGGACCGGTTCATCGCGGCGGCGCCGGTCGGCCGAATGCGGGCCGTCACCGGCGGTGCCTGTCTGCTGGCGCTGGCCTTCCCGGTTGCACTGGGCGCCAGCCAGTCGTGGACGTTCTCCACCGACTGGCCGGATGCGACCAGCTTCATCGCAATCCTGCGCCCGCTAGCCGATCACGGCAGTGGCCGCTTGCTGGTCGAGGACGCCTCCATCGCCCGGTATTACCTGCCCACCGGGAGCCAGTGGCGGCTATGGTCATCCACTCGCAATATCGTGCTGCCGTCCGGCGCCAGCACCGGCGGGCCGACCAGCGCTGCCGGTGTCACCGGCGCTGGCAACGCCGGTGTCTTCGCCGAGTTCATCACCGGGGGCTACTTCTCCATCGTCGCGCTGAACTTCGCCGACACGACCGCGCTGGACCACCAGATCGCCACCGACCTGCGCCACAGCCACCATTACCGGATCGTCGCGGTCGTCCCGTACGGCACCGAGGTAGCCCCGGCCGGCCAGGGCACCTACGTCATCTGGCGATACGAGCCCGGGTCATGACCACCACTCAGCACCCCCTCGACCTGGGGACCGGCGCCGAATGGCGCCGTCGCCGGGAAGCCGATGGGGCCGTGCCGCCTCCATGCAACGGCGAGGCCCTGCCGCTGTCCCGCAACGGCGAGGCCCGCAACGGCGAGGCCCGCAACGGCGAGGCCCGCAACGGCGAGGCCCGCAACGGCGAGGCCCGCAACGGCGAGGCCCTGCCGCTAGCGCACAATGGCGAGGGCCTGTCCCACGACGGCGAGTTGGCCCCGGACGGTCTCCGCGTTCCGGCTTACGCCGTCGGCCTGTCCTCGCAGCAGATCGCTTCCAACGGATTTGCCCAGGCGCAGCAGGCAGGACTTTCCGCCATTCTCAGCATCGCGTCCGCCGCGGCGCCGCCAGCGCCACACCCCGCCGCCGCGCCCGAGCCGCGTCCCGCCGCGCCGCCCAAGCCGCGTCCCGCTGCCGTGATCGAGCGGCCCGCGATCGCGATCCAGCCGGCCGCGCGGCCGGCGGAGGTGGTGGCCGCACTCCGGGCCCACAGTGAGGAGCCCACGGCCGAGCCGCACCGTGGCGCCAGCCCCGCCGCCATCGGCGCGCTGCCACTCACGGTCATCGTCACGGTGCAGTTCGTCCTGTCGCTACGGCTGGTCACGCGCAACACCGCGTTCACCGACGAGGCACTGTACCTGTGGGCCGGGCGGCTGGAATGGTCGCACTGGCTGCACCACAGCTCGCTCCCTGCGTTCCCGTCCTACTTCTCGGGTGCGCCAGTGCTCTATCCGCCGGTCGCCGCGCTCGCCAACAGCGTCGGCGGCCTGGTCGGCGCGCGCGTCCTGTCGCTGTGCTTCATGCTCGGCGCGACCGTGCTGTTGCACGGCGTCACCCGGCGCGTCTTCGACCGCCAGTCGGCGGCCTTCGCCGCGGCACTGTTCGCCGCGCTCGGATCGGCTCAGTTTCTTGGCGCCTTCGCCACGTACGACGCGATGGCGCTGTTCCTGCTGGCCGCGTCGACCTGGCTGGGCATCCGCGCAGCGTCGTGCCGCACCACCCGCGCCCGGCTGGGTCTGATCCTCGGTGCGGCCCTCACCCTCGCCGTCGCGGATGCGACCAAGTACGCGGCGGCCTTGTTCGACCCGGTAGTTCTGATCGTGATCGCCTGCGCCCACTGGCGGCAGCTGGGGCGCTGGGCAGGCGCGGTCGCCGCGCTGCTGGCTGCCGGGGCCACGGCGCTGGGCATCGGCGCCGCGCTGGCGTGGGGCGGGGAACCGTACATCACCGGGATCGTGACCACCACCCTGTCGCGGCAGCCGGGCAACTGGCCGATCTTCGGCATACTGTTCGTGAGCGCGGGCTGGGTCGGCACCATCGCGGCACTGGCCGCGATCGGCGCCGTCGCCGTGTCGTGTGCCCGGCGGCCCGCGCCGATGTGGGTACTCGCCTGGGTGCTTGCCGGTGCGGCGTTCCTGGCGCCCGCCGAGCAGGCCCGTATCCACGTCTTCACCAGCCTGTTCAAGCACGTCGCGTTCGGCGGATGGTTCGGGGCGGTGATGGCCGGCTACGCGCTGACGGCGTTCATCCGCGCGGTGCCGACCGTGAAATCCCGGGGCGCGTTCAAAGTTGTCACGGCGGCCGTCGCGGCGATGACGGTGTCGGGCAGCATGCTTGCGATCAATCATTTCGGCACGTGGCAGAACATCGATCCAGTGCTGCCGGACCTGACCACCACGCTGCGCGCTCATCCGGGCACGCTGCTCACCGACCAGGCCCCGCCGCTGTACTACTACTTGGAGGGGTTCGAGCCGTGGCAGCTCCTCACGTCAATCCCGGATTCCTCGGCGTGGGCCCTCTCACGGGACGTCGGCCAGCGGCGGGCCGCCTACATCCTGCTGTCGTTCGCCGTCGGCGGCGGGGGATGTGGCAACGAGGATCCCGCAGTCAAGCAGACGCAGGCTCAGTGCCTGCACAACATCGATCTTCGCGTCCTGTACCGGATCATCAGTGACGGCGGCTACCGGCTGATCGCCCGGATTCCCTACCGGACAGCGTCGTTCCAGAGCGAGTACATGCTCTGGGCGCGTGAGGTTCCGCGGCGATGACCGCGACCGCGGTCCCCCGGGAGGGGCGGCACCGGTGGAGCGGCCACGTTCTCCCCGAGCCGCCCAGCGAAGCCGAGAAGGACTCCTATGCGTGGCGGTCGCTACCGCTGCTGGCCACGGCGCTGGCCATCTCGGCGCTGTGTCTGATCACCGCCCAGGTGTGGTTCGAGATGCAATACGCCCGTGCGCTCCCGTATGCGATCGCGCTGTTCGGGGCGTACACCGCCGCCTACTTCGTCTACCAGCTGGTGAGCCTGCCGGTGAACTTCGCTGGCCGTAGCTTCGACCTGGCCGCGCACAAATGGCTGGTCAGCGCCTGGCAGCCGGCTCGCTACCCATCGGTGGACATCTTCCTGCCCACCTGCGGCGAGCCGATAGAGGTCTTGCGCAACACCTGGACCGGTGTTTTCGAGGTGGTGCAGGCCTATCCCGGCACCGCCTACGTCTATGTGCTGGATGATGGCCCCAGCGAGGAGGCCAGGGCGCAGGCCCCCTGGTTCGGGTTCACCTACGTGCGCCGCCCCGTCATCCGCGAGCACAAGAAGGCGGGCAACCTCAACTACGCCTTCCGGCGGACGGGCGGCGAGCACATCGTGATATTCGACGCCGACTTCCGGCCGCGCGCGGACTTTCTGGCCGAGACACTGCCGTACCTGGACAATCCCGGTGTCGGGATCGTGCAGACCCCACAGTTCTTCCGGGCCAGCCGGCGCCAGACCTGGGTAGAGCGGGCCGCGGGCCCCACCCTGGAGGTGTTCTACCGGGCCGTGCAGGTGTCGCGGGACCGTTTCGGCTCGGCGCTGTGCGTCGGCTCCAACGCCGTGTACCGGCGGGCGGCGCTCGACCCGATGGGCGGGTTCACCGAAATCCCGTACGCCGAGGATTCCCATACCGGGCTCGACGTGCGGTACGCCGGCTACGAACTGGTCTACCTCCCCGTGCCGCTGGCGGCCGGAATCTGCCCGGCCACGCTGGACGCGTTCATGCGCCAGCAATACCGCTGGTGCTGCGGCGCCACCTCGCTGGTCTGGACGAAGCACATGTGGCGCGTCGAGATGCCCTGGACGTCGAGACTGCCCTACATCGCCGGCTGGCTCTGGAACCTCACCACGGGCATGCGCACACTGATCGTGCCGCTGATCCCGATCACGCTGCTGGTGTTCCTTCCCGACGAGATCGTCCTGCGCAATGCGCTCCTGCTGCTTCCCGCCGTCGTCACCACCACGATCTTGTACCCGCTCTGGCACAACGCGCCATACAGTCCCCGGATCTGGCCCCTGGCCATCGCCGTGGGATGGGCCCAGGCCCTGGCGATCTGGGACTACGCGCGCGGCAAGGTCATGTCCTGGCAGCCCTCACGGGGGCCGGGCGACGCGACCCGCCGGTTCTGGTGGGGGGTCACCGTGTGGAACGGCACCATAGCCTTGGCCTGGCTGGCCCTTGCCGCCTGGCGCATCGAGCAGACGGGCTCGCTACGGTTCGGCGCGGTGGCGGCCTTCGGGATGCTCAACGCCTTCATCGTCGGCCGGCTGATCTTCCCCGGGAAGAAGGCCGCATGACGGTGCCTCCTCAGGATCAGCCGCCACCCTGGGCCCAGCAACCGCGGCGCGGCCGTCACTCGAACCGGGGATGGGTGGGCCGGGCCCGTTCGGTCATAGTTGCTGGCTACGGCTCTATCAGCAGCCTCGGCCAGAAGGTTGCCGGAATCATGCACGGAGCCGTAGCCGCCGTGCTCATCGGCTTGTGCATGGCGGTCGTCCTGGCCGTCATCACCGCGGGCGTCACAAGGGTCGCCAAGCCCATCGCCGCCGGGCCCTCGTCGGTGGTGGGGGACACGCCTCCCATCGGGACGTTCAGCCACCATCCCGTGGTAGTGCGCCTGCCCGCACGTCCCGAGTCCTACGCGGGTGCCTTCGTCAAGGGTGTTCCCGACAGTTATGCGCCGGTCAAGATGCTCGCCAGGGCCGCGGGCACACGGCTCACCGTGGCGCTGTATTACAGCGGCTGGCACGAAACTTTCCGCTCCGCGTTCGCCGCCCAGGCAAGCGCCGACGGCGTCGTGCCGTTCATCCAGATAGAGCCGGCGCGGGTGAGCCTGACCGCCATCGCCGCCGGCGTGTACGACACCTACCTCAAGACCTTCGCCACCAGCGTGGCCAGTTACGGGGCCAAGACCGGCAAGGCCGTGATCATCGGGTTCGGCCACGAGATGAACGGCTTCTGGTACCCGTGGGGATACCGGCACGTCTCACCCGCGGTGTACGTGGCGGCCTGGCGGCATATCGTCACGGTGTTCCGGCAGCAGGGTGCCGACAACGTGACCTGGCTGTGGACGGTCAACATTATCGATGCCAGCCATGGGATCCTGTCGCCCGGGCCTTGGTGGCCGGGCCGCGCCTACGTGACCTGGGTGGGCATCGACGGCTATTATCTCAAGCCCTCCTGGACGTTCGCGTCTCTGTTCGGGCCGACCATCAAGACGGTGCGCGCGCTGACCCTCGACCCGGTACTGATCGCGGAGACCGGCGCGCCCGCGGGCACCGGACAGCCAGCCAAGATCGCCAACCTGTTCGCCGGCATCCGCGCGTACGGGCTGCTGGGGTGCGTCTGGTTCGACGCCCGGGGCACCCAGGACTGGCGCCTGGCCGGTCTCGCGGCCCTGGCCGCGTTCGGCAGCGCGACCCAGGCGTACAAGGGGCCCGCGGCATGACCGGCCGGCTGCGGCTCACCGCGCCCGCCCCCGGCGGCACCAGCACCAGCCCGCGGAGCGAGCGCAGGCGCAGGCGGAGACGGGCTAGCCGGAGAAAGACCCGGCGGTTCACCATCCGTACGGCGGCAATGATCACCGTCGCCGCGGTCGCGCTGGGTATTGGGCTGTACGCCAGGTCCGTGGCCGGCCGGTCCCCGGCGCCGCAAAGCTATCTCGGCGTGTACGTGAACGGGCTGCCTGAGTCCTACGCGGGAGTCACCACCTTCACGGCCACGACGGGGGTGAGGCCGGGGCTGGTGATGTACTACAGCGGGTGGATGGAGCGGTTCCAGGCGGGGTTCGCCCGGGATGCGGCCAGGCACCAGGCCGTGCCCCTGGTGCAGATCGAGCCGACCGGGGTCAGCCTCGCCGCGATCGCGGCGGGGCACTATGACACCTACTTGCGCTCCTATGCCGCGGCGGTGAAGGCGTTCGGCGGCCGGGTGATCTTGTCCTTCGGTCATGAGATGAATGGCTACTGGTACACCTGGGGGAACCGGCACACCTCGCCTGCGACGTTCGTGGCGGCCTGGCGCCACGTTGTGACGGTGTTCCGGCAGCAGGGCGCGGGCAATGTGGCATGGCTGTGGACCGTCAACGTCATCGACGCGCGGGCGCGAATCCCGTCGCCCGCGCGGTGGTGGCCGGGCGGCTCGTATGTGGACATGGTGGGAATCGACGGCTATTACCGCCTGCCCGCGTTCACCTTCGCGTCCCTTTTCGGGCCGACCATCAAGGCCGTGCGCGCGCTGACCCTCGACCCGATACTGATCGCCGAGACGGGCGCTCCCAATGCGGGGGGCCAGTCGGCCAAGGTCGCCAACCTGTTCGCCGGCGTTCGCGCGTACGGGCTGCTGGGGTTCGTCTGGTTCGACGCCATAGCGCACCATCAGGTGGCACTGAACGGGAACCGGGACTGGCGCTTGTCCGCCGCGGCGGCACGCGCGGCGTACCGCCGCGGCGCCCAGGCCTACCGGCGGCCCGCGTCATGACCGGCATGGCCGCCGCGAGCAATCCGCACGCCCCGCGCAAGCGGACCGCGGCAGGCTGTGCGCATCGGAAATTTCGGCAACGGTCCCGCAGGCGCGCGGCCGTGGCCACTACGTTCATTTGTGAAATACGCCTGTGCGTGGGACTCCACCTGCTGTAGCGATTTGGTGCGATCTGCTCGGGACAGTTCGCAGCCGCCGGAAGGGGGACCACCTGATGCGGCGTAACGATGGCAAGCCGATGGCTGGTGGTGCGGCGTTTCTTGCGCTGGATGTGCCTGCTGATTCTGGTGTGACAGATGAGCGGGGTGCCGTGCCGCGATGCGCGTGGCCGGCCGCGACCGGCCCGGGGGACATGCGCCCGAGGACGGCCGGGCCGGGAAGCCTGCGGTCAGCGCCTGAACTGGGGGACACGCGGCTGTCGGGGACGGAACATGAGCCCGAACCGGGGACCGGAAGACCGGGGCCAGGGCATCGCCGGGCGCCTCGTGGCGGCGGCGGGCGAGTATGGGGTGGCTGGCTGCTGCTGGTCGTGCTTGCCGTGCAGGCGGCGCTGTCGGTGCGGCTGCTGGGTGCGGACACCGCGTATGCGGACGAGGCCACGTATCTGTGGGCGGGGCATCTGGAGTGGGCGCACTGGCTGCACGGCACGGCGATTCCGCCGTTCCCGGCGTATTTCTCGGGGGCGCCGGTGCTCTATCCGCCGTTGGGGGCGCTGGCTGACAGCGTGGGGGGGCTGGCCGGGGCGCGAGTGCTGTCGCTGGTGTTCATGCTCGGGGCGACGGCGTTGCTGTGGAATGCCACGCGCATGCTGTTCGGGCGCCGCGCGGCGTTTTTCGCGGCCGCGTTGTTCGCCGTGCTCGGGCCGACGCTGCATCTGGGGGCGTTCGCGACCTACGACGCTCTCCGGATAGTCCTGGTCGCGCTGGCGGCGTGGTGTGTGGTGCGCGCGGGGGACCACGGCAGGGGGACCGGCTGGATGGTCGCCGCGGGCGGCGCGCTGGCGCTGGCCAACACCGCGGCCTATTCGTCAGTCCTGTTCGACCTGGTCGTGCTGGTGTTCGCGCTGCTGACCGCGGTGCCGTCCGGGTGGCGGCTGGCCGCCCGGCGCTGTGCGACCTTGCTGGTCACCGTGGCCGTGCTGATGGCGGTGGAAGTGCTCATAGGCGGGAGTGCCTATCTCGGCGGCTTTCAGCGGACGACGTTGACGCCGGCGCCCGGCGGCGGCTCCCCCTTGTCGGTGCTCGGCCATTCCTGGTCCTGGGCCGGGCTGGTGGTCGTCCTGGCGGCCTGCGGGGTGATCTTCAGCTGGGCCGGGCGGCAGGGGTGGGCGCGGACATGGCTGCTGGCACTGCTGGCCGCCGCCGCGGTGCTGGGGCCACTGGAGCAGGCGCGCCTGCGGGCTATGGCCTCGCTGAACGAGCACCTGGGGCTGGGTGTCTGGTTCGCCGCCATCGCCGCGGGCTACGCGGTGGACAGGTTTATCGCGACGGCGCCGGCCGGGCGAATGCGAACCGTCACGAGTGCGGCCTGCCTGGTCGCGCTGGCCTTTCCCGTCACGCTTGGCGCTAGCCAGTCGCAGGCGCTGGCCACCGCCTGGCCGAACGCGACCAGCTTCATCGCGATCCTGCGCCCGCTAGCCGACCACGGCAGCGGCCGCCTGCTGGTCGAGGACGCCTCCATCGCCCGGTACTACCTGCCTGCCGGGAGCCAGTGGCGGCGATGGTCGTCCACCCGCAACATCACCTTGCCGTCGGGGGCCAGCACCGGCGGGCCCGCCGGCAGTGCCGGCGTCGCCGGGGCCGGTAACGCCGGCGTCTTCGCCGAGTTCATCACGCGGGGCTACTTCTCCGTCGTCGCGCTGAACTTCGCCGACACCACCGCCCTGGACCATCGCATCGCCGATCAGCTTCATCACGACCCCCGCTACATAACCATCGACGTGGTCCCCTACGGCACCGAGGTAGCCCCGGTGGGCCGGGGCACCTACGTCATCTGGCGATACGAGCCCCGGCAGTGAGCACGACCCAGCACGCCGCACCGGGACCAGCGGTGCGCACAGCCGGTACCGCGACGGCGGCACCGCGGCGTCCGCCCGCCCCGGTACTTCCCCCGCCCCCCAGCGACCAGGAGAAGTACGCCTACATCCAGCGGAACCTGCCCTACCTGACGATCACACTGGTCATCAGCGCGAGCTGCCTCATCATCAGCCAGATCCGGTTCGAGCTCCATGATCCGGTGCCGTGGCCGTTCCTGGCCTTCACCACCACGTACGTCATCTACCAGGTGATCAGCCTGCCGGTGAACTTCACCGGCCGCGGCTTCGACCTGGCAGCCCACCAGGCGCGGATCCGGGCCTGGCGGCCGCTCAGCTACCCCACCGTCGACATCCTCCTACCGATCTGCGGTGAGCCGATCGACGTGCTGCGCAACACCTGGAGGGCCGTGTTCGAGCTCATCGCCGCCTATCCCGGCCAGGCCCGGGCCTACGTCCTCGACGACGGGCCTTCCGACGAGGCCAGGTCGGTGTCGGAATCCTTCGGGTTCTGTTACGTGCGCCGGCCCGATCTGCGCGCGTGCAAGAAGAGCGGCAACCTGCGGCACGCCTTCGGCCGCACCAGCGGCGAGCACCTGGTCATCCTGGACGCCGACTTCGCGCCGCGCAGCGACTTCCTCGCCGAGACCCTTCCCTACCTGGACGACCCGGCGGTCGCCATCGTTCAGACGCCCCAGTTCTTCCGGGAAAGCCCGGCGCAGACGTGGATCGAGAATGCGGCGGGCGCGATCCAGGAGGTGTTCTACCGGTCGATCCAGGTGGCCCGGGACAGGTTCGGCGCGGCCATCTGCGTGGGCACCTCCGCGGTCTACCGGCGGGCCGCGCTGGAGCCGCAGGGCGGCCCCACGCTCATTCCCTACGCCGAGGACGTGCACACCGGACTGGACGTGCGCCGGGCCGGCTGGTCCGTGGCCTACGTGCCGGTTGTCCTGTCGACGGGCATCTGCCCGGACAACCTCGACGCGTTCGTGCGCCAGCAGTACCGGTGGTGCACCGGGAACGCCGGGGTGGTGTTCTCACCTCGGATGTGGAGCGTGCCGATGACCATCCGGGCCCGGCTCACCTACATCTCAGGCTTCTTCTACTACGCCTATACCGGCCTGCTCACGTTCTTCGGGCCCGTCATCCCCATCGTCATGCTGGCGTTTCTGCCCGGCCAGATCAGGTTGCGGAATTTCGTGATCCTCGGTCCCGCCATGGTCGCCGGGTTCATCCTGTACCCGCTGTGGCATCGCTCACGGTATGGGCCGTCGGTATGGCCGCTGGGCATCGCCCGCGGGTGGGCGCATGTCTTCTCGATCTGGGACAGCGCTCGGGGTAAGACGATGGGCTGGCATCCGACCCGGACACCAGGCAGCACACTGCGGCGATTCCGCGTGTGGGTCAGTGGCTGGAGCGGCGGTACCGCCCTGCTGTGGGTGGTCCTGGCCCTCTGGCGGACGGTAACCTTCGGCTCTGCGCAGTTCGTGATCCTGGTGGTCTTCGGCGTGCTGAACCTTGCCGTGGTCAGCCGCGTCATCTTCCCGGGGGCACGGGCCGAATGACGTCACGCCTGGTGGTACTGGCGGCCTTGGTGGCCGCTGCTGTCGCCGTGGCCTCCACCGGAGTCCGGCTCATCATCGTGCCCCAGCCACCGCCGGTACACGCGTCCCTTCCCCCGACGTCATCCGCTTACCTGGGTGTTTACGAGTCCGGGTCACCGCCGGCCTACGCGCCGATCGCGAACTTCGCCGTGGCGGCGGGCAGGCAGCCGAACATGGTCGGCTATTACAGTGGCTGGGCCGAGCCGTTCGCGTCCTCGTTCGCGCGAACAGTCCGCAGGCACGGCATCATCCCCTACGTGCAGATCGACCCTACCTACGCCTCGGTCTCGGCGATTGCCGCGGGTGCCTACGACCTTTACCTGCGCGGCTACGCCGATAGCGTCCGTAACTTCGGCCATGCCGTTGTCATCGGCTTCGGGCATGAGATGAACGGCAACTGGTACTCGTGGGGCTATGGGCACGTCGCACCGTCGACGTTTGTAGCAGCGTGGCGACACATCGTGACCGTTTTTCGTGGCGAGGGCGCCGATAACGTCACGTGGATATGGACCGTCAACCAGGATCGTCCCGGCACCGGTCCAGTCGCAGCATGGTGGCCAGGGCCGCGCTATGTCACATGGGTCGGCATCGATGGTTACTACATTCGCCCCTCCGATACGTTCGCCGGGGTTTTCGGCCGGACGATTAGTCAAGTGCGGGCCTTCACTCGTAAACCGGTCCTGCTGTCGGAGGCCGGAGTGGCGCCGGGCGCCGGCCAGTTCGTCAAGATCAGCAATCTGTTCGATGGACTCCGCCAAGCGAAGGCGCTGGGACTTGTGTGGTTCGACGAGAATCAGCAGGGCGGGCCCTACCGTCAAGACTGGCGCATCGAAGGCCACCGAGTGGCTAAAGTGGCGTTTCGCCTTGGCGCCGCTGCGCTTAACCTTGCCCGCCCCTGATGACCTGCCAAAAGGGGGCCCGACACGAATTGGAACAAGATGGGCCTGCTCGTACGCTCCGTAGTAGGAGAATGACAAAATGTTATTCAGACTGAATCGATAACACCGGTATGGTGCGCTATCAGAAGCGTGGATCGTCAACGCACCCGGGGGGTGATCCATACGGCAGAACACAACGACGTCACACCGCTGCCGCGCCGTGTGCCCGGTGCGACTGATTCGCCCCGGCCGCCGACGAGGATAGAGCAGCCGGTGCTGCCGGAGTCGGTACGGCAGCGTCTGCTGGCGGCGATTGCACAAGCGCAGGAACACGCGGCCCAGGAGCCAGCGGCCGCCGCGCACGAGGAGGAAGAGGCCGCCCCGCACGAGGAAGAGGCAGCCTTCCAGTCCCGGCGCACGCCACCCGCCGGGACGGGCCCCCCGGGGGAGCGAACACCGTCCCGTGAGGAAAATGCTCCCCCAGAACGGGCCGCCGCCCTGGGAAAAGCCGGTTCCTCGCACAAAACCGGCCACCCAGAGCCCGCGGCGCCCGCCGGGCCGCTCGTGCCCCGGCCGCGCCAGCAACCTGATGCCACCGGCGGGCCGGCCCGGCCACCGGAAACGAACTGGGACGTCGTACCCGCCCCGCCGCAGGCTGTGGGAGCCGAGGCTCTCACGGAGCCGCTCCCGAGGATTTCCGCGCCCATCAACGGGAGCCTCAGCGCACCGTTGCGCCCGGCAGCCGCAGAGCCATCCCCACGGCCGGAGCGGCAGGCGGCGGTTCCTGACTCGCCCGCAGCGGTGCCAGCGCCGAACGGGCATGTGGCCGGTCAGCAGCCGCGCCGACGGCAGCGGCACCCGGGCCGACGTTACCGCGTGGCCGGTGTGCTCGTTTCGGTGGCCGCCCTGATCGGTGCGGGCTCGCTGGCGTTGGCGCGCTACGGCCACAACGCGACCGCAGCCGCACCCGGCAGCCACCGGCAGCGTTCGGCGTCAGGCGATGGCCAGGCGGCGCGCCGCCTGGCGGCCGCCTTTGTAGCGGACCAGATCGGCGGGGGGACGATCGTGTCCGCCGATCCCATCATGTGCCGGGTGCTCGAGTCGCATGGGATCCCGGCAAGGGACCTCTACGAACTCGGGCCAGCGGAGACCAACCCACTCCGCTCCGCGGTCGTCGTCGCGACGCCCGCCGTCCGTGCCCAGTTCGGCACCGTGCTCAGCTCCGTCTACGCGCCAGCGGTGCTCGCAAGCTTCGGCCGTGGCCGTCAGCGGATCGAGATCCGCGCCATCGCCCCGCACGGGGCCGCCGCCTACCGGTCGATGCTGGCTGCCGACCTTGCGGCGCGGAAGAGTTCGGGCGCCGAACTGTTGCGCAGTGACCGGATCACCGTCTCGCCCACGGCGCGAAAGCAGCTCGCCGCCGGGCGGGTGGACTCGCGGCTCCAGCTCACGGTCGCCGCCCTGGCAGCAAAGCGCCCTGTCTACATCGTCGCGTTCAACGGCTTCGCCCCCGGTGCCGATGCAGACATGCCGCTGCGCTTCGCCGACCTGACGCAGGCAGCTTCGGGGCATCTCGTCGGCAGCCGTCCGGCGACGCCCGCGTTCCTGCGGTCCATCACCACTTTTCTGCGCGGGCAGGGCGCCCCGTACCGGCCCCTGCGGGTGCAAACGGTGCGCCTGGCCGCGGGTCAGACTGTGCTGCGCATCGGATTCGCCGCGCCTAGCCCGCTAGGACTGTTCGGCCTGCCCCAGGGGTAGCGCCAATAGGTAGTTCAAGTTCAACAGTAACAATATGCTGTTCCGGTTGAATTAGCCGTGCAATGTATGTTCCGCTGTCCAGGCACGCGTCCCGCTCGCGCGCGGGCCTCCGGGGGGTGGCCGCATGGTAGATGACAGTGCCGCTCCGGCGCTGCCCCGGCGCGTCCCTGGAGCTTCCGGATCGCCCAAACCGCCGGCGACGGTCGAGCGGACGCCCATTCCCGAAGACTTGCGGCAGCGGGTCCTGGCCGCGATCGCGATCGAGCTCGAACGGGACGAGGCCGAGCAGGGCCTTAGCGCGCGGGGACAGGTCGCGGTCGGCGAACGAGCCGCATCTGCCGGGCTGGCCGGAGCGGGGGAACGGGCCGTGTCTGGCAAGCAGGCAATGGCCAGCGAGCGGGCCGAAGCGGGGGAGCGGGCCGCGCCTCGCGGGCTGCGCGGAGTTAGGAAGAAGGTCGCGGCCAGCGAGCAAAAGGCTGCGGCCGGCGAGCCGAGTACGGCCGGGCAACCGGCCGCGTCCGGCGAGCGGGACACCGGTCAGGCGGGGGGTACTGTCTGGGCGAGCGTGGGCACCGGGTCAGGCAGTGCCACCTTGGCTGACAGTCCAACCCTGATGGACGGTGCCGCTCTGGCGGACAGCGTCGCCCAGGCCGACAGTGCCGCTCAAGCTGACAGTCCAACCCTGATGGACGGTGCCGCTGTAGCGGACAGCGTCGCCCAGGCCGACAGCGTCGCTCAAGCTGACAGTGCCGCTCAAGCTGACAGTGCCACCTTGGCAGACAGTCCAACCCTGATGGACGGTGCCGTTGTAGCGGACAGCGTCGCCCAGGCCGACAGTGCCGCTCTGGCTGACAGTGCTGGCTTGGCGAACGGACCTGCCCTGGCGGGCGCTGCGGCACTCGACGGTGGCGCGCCTCCGGCGAACAGCAACGTGTGGGAGCGGTACGTGCCACCCGCCACGACGGCGGGACAGCGCGTGGATGCGGCGGAGCGGCACGAGGATGTCGCGCCGAGCGGGGCGGCGGGCTGGAACTACGGCACCGTGGCGGACCCCGGCGACCATGCGGTGACACCCAGGCCGGGCGGCGGGCCCGAGGACGAGACCACCGGCGAGGCTGCCCGCCCCGAAGAGGTGCCCTCGCCGCCGGCTGTGCCGCTGCCACGGCGGGCTCCCGGGGCAAACGGCGCGCCGCCACCGCCCGCCCACGTGCGGCGCGAGTACCTGCCGCCCTCCTTGCTCGGGCGCCGCATGGACGACGAAGCCCTCACCGAACCGATGCCCAGGATCTCCGGGTTCCGCCCCGACGGCCATCCGGGCCAGGGTGATACCCGGCCCGGAACGGTCCCGGGCGCGCCGTCGGAGGCTGCGGCCTCCCAGGCTGCGCTCTCCCAGGCTGCACAGTCCGATGCGGCGCGGCCGGAGGCTGGGCGACCGGGAACCGAGCCGACGGAGTCCGTCGCGCCGCTGTCGGCGCCGGCACCCGTGGCGCCGTCGGCACAGACGCCTCCGGCCACGTCGGCGCGCTCGGCCGCGCCGTCCTCCGCCCCGGCGTCTTACGGCGTCTCGGGTCCAACCGCGCCGTCGGCCGCCGAGCCGTCTTCGGCTGAGCCGCCCGCCGCGGAGCCGGGCTCACCCGCGCTGGTCCCCTACTCCTGGCCGGTCGGCGATGGCGGGACGCGTCCGGGCAACGGACATACCGAGGGCACGGCAGCACAGCGGTCCCCGGCACAGCGGTCCCCGGCTACGCGGCCCCCGGGGCGCCCGGCAGCGCCGCAGTCGCGACCCGGCCGACGGCCCGGAGGGCGTCCCTACCGCATCGCCGGGCTGTTCCTCTCCGTGGTGGCCCTGGTTGCCGCGGGCTCGGTCGCGCTGGTGCTGTCCGGGCGCAGCGCAACGCCCGGGCACCGCGGCGGGGCAGTCACCGCGCGCGGCGCCGGGGCGGCCGTGCGTAACCGTGCCGTCGCCTGGGTGGTCAGTCAGGTCGGCCGGACCGCCGTGTTGGCCTGCGACCCGGCCACCTGCCAGGCGCTCAGGTCCCATGGTGTGCCAGCGCACAGCCTGTACCAGCTCGGCCCGCAGACGACCAGCCCGCTCCGCTCCCAGATCATCGTCGCGACGGGCGCGGTGCGCGACCAGTTCGGTAACCTGCTCAGCTCCGTGTATGCGCCCGCGGTGCTGGCGAGTTTCGGCTCGGGAGCGGACCGGGTCGACATCAGGCAGACCGCCCAGCACGGTGCCGCCGCTTACCGGGCCATGCTCGGTGCCGACCTGGCGAACCGGAGGGCATCAGGAGCGGAGCTGCTGCACAGCGGCCGGATCGCGGAGACTGCCGTCGCCCGCCAGCAGCTGGCGGCCGGGCAGGTCGACGGGCGGCTGCTGATCGCGATCGCACAGATGGCGGCCACGCACCCGATATTCATCGTCGATTTCGGCAGCCCCGCGCCGGGCGCGGACGCGGACCTACCGTTGCGCCAGGTAGACCTGTCCGCAGACGCGCGCGCACACCATCATCCGGGCCGGGTGGTCAGCGCCGGGTACGTGCGGTCGATGTTTTCGTTCCTGCACATGCAGCGCGGCCAGTTCCGCCCCGCCCATGTCCGGATGATGCGCCTGCCGGACGGCGCGGTAGTGCTGCGTATCGCGTTCACCGCGCCCAGCCCGCTGGGCCTGGTCGGCCCGCACGCCTGACGGGGCGCTGGTTTACTGCTCGCGTACGAACGTGCCGCGGCCCGGCACGGTATAGATGAGGCCCTCTTCTCGCAGCAGGCCCATCGCCCGCTTGACGGTCGCGGCTGACAGCCCGCTCTCCTCTGACAACTCCATGATCGACGGGACTCGCGGGCCGATCTTTCCGGCCCTGATCCGGTGCCGCAGAAAGCCCGCTAGCTGCACATACGGGTGCTCTGGCGAGTCATTGTCGATCTTCACGCGGCCACACTACGAGCTAGGCCAGGACCAAGCTAGCCCAGGTAGGATGAGGCGATCTGAGACTAGTTGTTGTCAGCTTAGGTTAGCTGAGCTAGGCTGAGGCACCTGGATAGCGGCGCACAGGCGGAAGGAGATCCGTGCCTCCATTCCATGTCCTTGAAGCGCAGCGTGCCGAGCTGATGAAGGGCCATCCGGGCTGGCGGGTCTGGTTCGTGCCCAATGCCCTGGACGGCTCGGTGACGTGGTGCGCGCAGCGTGAGCCCACGATCCATGCCTACAGCAGCGAAGACCTGGACAAGGACATGGGCCTGGCGGACGCCGAGCTGGCGGCCGAAGCGGGCGGGTGAGCCCAGGGTTCCACGCACGGCTTCCCCTGGCCACCGCGGCGGGCAGCGCGTAACTCAGCGACCCGCGGTCGCGCCGAACCCAGCCAGCAAGCACAGTGTCGGCCGTGGTCACCGCGCTCGGTGTGGTCAAGACCGCGGCGCAGCGACTCCTGGCCGCGGTGAATCCGGACTGCCCTTCCGCATCACCCGGAAGCTGAGCGCCGCGGATCTTGGTTACCTGAGCGGGCTCGGCGCGCCGTATCCGACCCGCAGCACGGCCTGGCCGCGCCGCAGCGTGACCGGCCGGCTCCATGCGGCGATGTACTGGGATCGCTGGGCGCTGATGAACTCCTGCATCCAGGCAACGTATGCCGCGGGCGTGAGGTGTACCGCCACGCCGGCCGTTGCCAGGTCCATCGAGCGCAGCAGGCTGGCCGGCCCGCCGCCAGGCGACTGGTCGACGAAGGCCACGATCCGCACCGGGTGAAAATGGACCATGGCCGCGATGAGCTGCGGCAGCCGCGGGTCAATGGCGCCGCTCAGGAGCTGCGTCCTGGCCATGGGTGAGACGGTGATCTGACGGTTGGTCAGCAGTTGTGCGTCGGCGGCCTTCCTGGCGCGTGCCGCGGCGGGTTCCTCGGCACGGTAGCCCACGGTGCCGCCCGGGAAGACCAGCCGGATGTCGATCCTGGCGTTCCCCGAGCCGAAGCTCGCGATGACAGCCGGGGCGTAGACGGAGGCCAGCCGGTTCCGGTACTGGGCCCGGACCGCGGCGGTAGCGACCACCAGGTTGGAGTTGAGCGGATCGTAGGACTGGGGCCCGAGCGGCGCCAGGTTTGCGGCCGGGAACCCCTTGCGGGACAGGTCCGCGCACACCTGGGGATCGCAGGATACGACCGCGACCCGGCTGACCTGCTGAACGATCCAGGCGACGGCCTGGGCTCTGGCCCGGGCCTCAGCGCCGAGCGGTGGGCTGCCGGTCGGCTGACCGCCCGTGAGCCGGCCTGGCGACGTGCCGTGCCTGGCGAGGATGATCGCCCCGCCGGCCCCGGCAACCAGCAGAATCGAGGTCACGACGGCGGCCGCTCGCCAGCGCCACCGGGCGCGGCCACCGGCTCGCCACACCGGCCCCGGCTCGGGCACCGGCCCCGGCACTGGCTCCGGCTCCGGCTCCCGCTCCGGCACCGGCTCGGGCACCGGCCGTGGCCGAGGCACCGGGGAGGTACCGTTCCGGCCATCGTCATTGCCCTGCCGGGGCTCCGGCAGCGCGGCGGACGCAGGCGGTGAGCTGGGCAGCTCCTCGCCCAGCGGGAGAGCGGGCGCCACGGGCGGGAGCGGGCCGGAGAGCCGTGCCCCGGCGGCCACCAGTTCCTTGAGCGCGCCACGGGCCGACGGCCGGAAGGCAGGGTTCTTGCTGAGGCAGCGGCGGATGATGCCGTCCAGCGGCCCGGGAAGCTGGCTCATGGCCGGCTCGGCGTGAAGGATGGCGTACGCCGTGGCCGTCAGCGACTCGCCCTTGAAGGGCAGTTCCCCGGTACCCGTGTACGCGATTGTCACGGCCCATGCCCACATGTCGGCCGCCGCGGTCACCCGCGCCCCGTGAAGCTGCTCGGGAGCCATGAACGCCGGAGTCCCGACCGCGACGTGCCCGGAAAGGCCCGTGGTGGTCATGCCGGGCACCGCGGCCAGCCCGAAGTCGATCACCACTGGCCCGTCGGGTCCGAGGAGGACATTGCCAGGCTTGAAGTCGCGGTGCACCATCCCGACGGCATGCACGGCGCCCAGGGCGGTCAGCGTCGCGACGGCGATGCGCTCCAGGACCTTGCCGCTGCGCGGCCCATGGTGCTGTACGACCTCCACCAGCGACGGCCCGCTGACGAATTCGGTGACGATGAACGGCCGCCGTTCGAAGATTCCCGCATCCAGGACCTGCGCGGTGCAGAACCCCGCGACCTGCTGCGCGGCGGAGACCTCCTTCAGGAACCGGCTCCGGACCCGTGGGTCGGTCGTGGGTGGCATGAGCTTGACCGCCGCGCGGACCCCATCGGGACTGAGAGCCAGGAACACCACGCCCTGCCCGCCCTCACCGAGCCGGCCCAGCAGCCGGTACGCCCCCACCTCGCGCGGATCGGTATCGCGGAGGGGGAGCATGCCTGACATTGCGGACCCCGCCGGTGCCACCAGGCCATTCTGCCCCGATGGGCCCTGTTGGGGGCAAGCACCCCGTTCAGGGGTCCAAGATCTGTTACCGAATTGGCCGCCAGTGCGCCGGCCGTCAGGCCGGTGGTGAAGGCGGCCGGGCGGGCGTGTCACGGTTGCGCCACGATCGAGGCGGTCTTCGCGGCCCGGGTGAGGCCAGTCAGGAACGGGTCCTGCCGGTCAGATGTCGTAGTACAGCTCGAACTCGTGCGGGTGCGGGCGGAGCCGGATCGGGTCGAGCTCGTTGGTGCGCTTGTAGTCGATCCATGTCTCGATCAGGTCGGGCGTGAAGACCCCGCCGTCGAGCAGGTACTCGTGGTCGGCTTCCAGCGTGTCCAGCACCTTTTCCAGCGAGCCGGGCACCTGGGGGATGGCCAGGGCCTCATCGGGCGGCAGCTCGTAGAGGTCCTTGTCCACCGGCTCGGGCGGCTCGATCTTGTTCCGGATCCCGTCAATGCCGGCCATCATCATCGCGGCGAACGCCAGGTACGGGTTGGCCGACGGATCCGGCACCCGGAACTCCAGCCGCTTCGCCTTGGGGTTGGCGCCGGTGATCGGGATCCGCACGCAGGCGGAGCGGTTCCGCTGCGAGTAGACCAGGTTCACCGGGGCCTCGAACCCGGGCACCAGCCGGTGGTAGGAGTTCGCGGTCGGGTTGGTGAAGGCGAGCAGCGAGGGCGCGTGCTTGAGCAGCCCGCCGACGTAGTAGCGGCCGAGGTCGGACAGCCCGGCGTAGCCGACCTCGTCGTAGAACAGCGGGGCACCGTCCTTCCACAGGCTCTGGTGGCAGTGCATGCCGGAACCGTTGTCGCCGAACAGCGGCTTGGGCATGAACGTGACGGTCTTCCCGGCGGCCCGGGCCACGCTCTTGACCACGTATTTGTAGAGCATGAGGTTGTCGGCCATCTGCAGCAGCGGGGCGAACCTGATGTCGATCTCCGCCTGGCCGGCCGTGCCGACCTCGTGGTGCTGCATCTCCACCTGGATGCCGCAGCGGATCAGCATGCGCACCATTTCCGACCGCAGGTCGGTGTAATGGTCCATCGGCGGCACCGGGAAGTAGCCGCCCTTGTACCTGGGCTTGTAGCCGAGGTTGCCGCCCTCTTCCTCGCGGCCGGTGTTCCAGGCGCCCTCGACCGAGTCGAGGTAGTAGTAGCCGGCGTTCGGCGCGGTCTCGTAGCGGGCCGAGTCGAAGATGTAGAACTCCGCCTCGGGCCCGAAGTACACCACGTCCGCTATGCCGGTGCCGCGCAGGAAGTCCTGCGCCTTGCGGGCGATGTTGCGCGGGTCCCTGGTGTACGGCTCGCCGGTCAGCGGGTCGTGCACGAAGAACGTCAGGTTCAGCGTCGGGTGCTGGCGGAACGGGTCGAGCACGGCCGTGGCGGGATCCGGCAGCAGCAGCATGTCGGACTCGTGGATCTGCTGGAACCCGCGGATCGAGGAACCATCGAACATCAGGCCATCGGTGAACACCTTCCCGTCGAACGACTCGACCGGCACGGTGAAGTGCTGCACCGTCCCCGGCAGGTCACAGAACCTGACGTCGACGAACTCCACCTTGTTGTCGCCGATGAACTTCAGTACCTCGTCGGCGTTCGTGAACATCAACCCTCCCTGGAGGCTGCGGCCGTGTCCTGACCGCGCGGGTTTGCGCCTACCGCAGGACCGCGCTGTCACGCTAGGCGCCTGCCGTTTCCGAGTGGTGTCCCAAGTGTTTCACGCGTGTTACGCCCGGCGGTCCGCCAGGTCACACTAAGTAGCCAGGTCAGGCGTACATCGCCGGCCCCGTAGGCGATACCGTGGGAGCGTGTCAGCTTCCCCGGTAGACGGGGCGAAGGCCCCCGGTGACCGCCCGGCGTATCCCGGCGAGAAGTTCGGGCTGCCCGAAGAGGGCCCGCGCTCGGTGGCGGGCATGGGGCGTCGGCTCGGTGCCCTGCTGATCGACTGGTTCGCCTGCAGCCTCATCGCGGTGGCGGCGTTCCACGACCAGTACTGGGCGCTGGTGGTCTTCGCGGTCGAGGACTACCTGCTCACCGCGCTGACCGGGCTCACCCTCGGCAAGCGCGTGTTCGGCATCCGGGTGGCCCGCCTGGACGGCAGGCCGGTCGGCCTCGGCTGGGGCCTGGTCCGCACGCTGCTGCTGCTGACTGTGATCCCCCCGCTGGTCACCGACCGCGACCTGCGCGGCCTGCACGACCGGGCAGCCAACACCATCGTCATCCGGCTCTGACCACGGTCGCGGCCAGCCGCGGCTCGGTCCAGGCCGGGCCCCCGGCTACGGTCGCGGCCGGGCCGCGGCTACCGGATCAGCGGTACCTGGGGCGCGGGGGCTTGGGCATGCGGCCGGTCTTGGGCATCGGGCCCTTGGGAGCTTGAAGGCTGGCGGGCAGCGCCTTCAGCCGGAAGTTCAGCTCGGCGACCGCCTGGCCCTTCAGGTTGCGCGGCAGGCGCATCAGCTTGCGCTGCAGGCGCCGGATCGGCACCTGGCCCTCCTCGTCACCCACCTGCATGTCATAGATGGGCACGTCGTAGGCCACCCGGGAGATGCGCTTCTTCTCGGCCGCCAGCAGGCTGGGCAGCCTGCTCGGGCTGCCCTCGCCGACCAGCACCACGCCGGGCTTGCCGACCGCGCGGTGCACCACGTCCATGTTCCGGTTCGCCGAGACCGCGGGGGTGACCGTCCAGCCGCCGCGCATGCTCTGCAGGATCGCGGCCGCCGCGCCGGGCTGGCCTTCGATCGCCGCGTACTGGGCGGACTGCGCGAACCGGCCGAAAGCGATCATCGCGCCCATCAGGCCCAGGAGCACGCCGAGCGGCGCGAGCAGGGCGACCAGGCCGGTGAGCAGCCCGGCGATCACGAATACGGCGATGGCGCCCACCGCGATGAGCGCGACGATGGGCAGGGCCCAGGGATTGGCCTTGCGGACCATGCCCGCCGCCATCCGAAGTTGCTTGATGCGGCCGAGGCTCGCCGGATCGACCGCGCCCTGCCGGTTCGCCGCGCCCGTGGGCTTATTCACCATGGAGGGCAGGATACGAGAGCCAGCGCCCTAGGAGAAACCGGCGCCGCCGACGGGGCTTCCCGGCGGGCAGGTTCCGCAGCCGGAAGCGCGGAGCGCCGCCCGGCTACGGAAGGGCGGAGGGTTCCGGGCGGCCGCCCCCACGGGCCAGCATGGCCTCGGCGTACAGCCGGCCCGCGCGGTAGGACGAGCGGACCAGCGGGCCGGACATCACCCCGGCGAATCCGAGGCGCAGCGCCTCCTCACGCCAGTGCTCGAACTCAGCGGGCGGCACCCACCGGGCCACCGGATGGTGCCGGGCGGACGGCCGCAGGTACTGGGTAACCGTCAGCAGCTCGCAGCCGGCCCCGCGCAGGTCGGCCATGGCCTGGCCGATCTCGTGGTCCTCCTCGCCGAGGCCGAGTATCAGGTTGGACTTGGTCACCAGCCCGGCCGCCCGGGCCAGGGTGAGCACCTCCAGCGACCGCTCGTAACGGAAGCCGGGCCGGATCTGGCGGAAGATCCGGGGGACGGTCTCGATGTTGTGGGCCAGCACCTCGGGCCGGGAGCCGAACACCACCGCCAGCCGGTCCGGCTGGGCGTTGAAGTCCGGGATGAGCAGTTCGACGCCGCAGCCGGGAATCGCCGCGTGGATCTCGGCGCAGGTCTGCCCGTACAGCCAGGCCCCGCCGTCGGGGAGGTCATCGCGGGCGACGCCGGTGACCGTCGCGTACCGCAGCCCCATCGTCGCCACCGACTCCGCCACCCGGCGCGGCTCCCCGGTGTCCAGCGGCTCCGGCTTCCCGGTGGCGATCTGGCAGAAGTCGCAGCGCCGGGTGCAGGCGTCCCCGCCGATCAGGAACGTGGCCTCGCGGTCCTCCCAGCATTCGAAGATGTTCGGGCAGCCCGCCTCCTCACAGACCGTGTGCAGCCCCTGGCTGCGGACCAGGTTCTTGAGGGCGGTATATTCCGGCCCGGTCCGCAGCCTGGTCTTGATCCACGGCGGCTTGCGCTCGATCGGGACCTGGCTGTTGCGGGCTTCGATACGGAGCAGCTTGCGCCCCTCGGGTGCGAGTACCACGGTTCCAGGGTACGTCTGCGGGCCGGGGCATAACGCGCGGCCGCGATGGCCGCCGGGGAAGGAAGACGATGATTCTCTCCACCATGAACGACCTGCCCGGATACCAGGTCACCGAGGTCCTGGGCGAGGTGTTCGGCATCACCGTGCGGTCCCGGAACGTGGGCTCGCAGCTCGGGGCCAGCTTCAAGGCACTGGTCGGCGGGGAGCTGCGCGGGATGACCAAGATGCTGGCCGACAGCCGGACGGAGGCACAGGACCGGCTCATCGAGGCGGCCCAGGCCAAGGGCGGCGACGCGGTGCTGGCCATGCGGTTCGACGCCAGCGAGTTCCAGGTGGGCCAGGAGATCTGCGCCTACGGCACGGCCGTCAAGATCCGCCGCGCCGACGCCTAGGGCGGGCGCCGCGCGATAACCGATGTGCGCTCGCCGCTGAAGTCGGGGAGCATAGGCACATGCCAACGCAGTTCGACCCTCCGTCCGGTACCCGTGACTTCCTCGCCGCCGAGTGGGAGTTGCGGGAACACGCGTTCGCGCGGATCCGGTCGGTATTCGCCGGGTACGGTTTCGAGCCCCTGGTCACCCCGGCCTTCGAGCGGCTGGACGTGCTGCTGGGCAAGTACGGCGACGACGGCGACAAGCTGATCTTCAAGATCCTGCGCCGCGGCGAGCACGAGGGCACCGGCGAGGCCGACCTGGCGCTGCGTTACGACCACACGGTGCCGCTGGCGCGGGTGGCCGCCGCGTACGGGAGCCAGCTGCCCACGCCGTACAAGCGCTACGCGATCGGCCCGGTCTGGCGGGCCGACCGGCCCGGCCACGGCCGCTACCGCGAGTTCGCCCAGTGCGACCTGGACACGCTCGGCACCGCCTCGGCCCTGGCCGACGCGGAGGTCATCTGCGCGGTGCACGACGTGCTCGACGACCTCGGCCTGCGCGGATTCCGGTTCCTGCTGAATTCCCGGCGGGTGCTCGCCGGGCTGCTCGAGGCGTTCGGCGTGCCCGCGGAACTCGGCCCCGGCGTCCTGATCACCCTGGACAAGCTGGACAAGCTCGCGCCTGGCGAGGTCATCGCCGAGCTGGCCGGCCGGGGACTGGCCGAGGCGCAGGCGGCACCGCTGGTGGGCGCGCTGACCGCGGGCGACGCGGCGGAGCAGATCAGGGACGCGCTCAAGCGCAGCGACGAGGGCGCGGCCGGGCTGGACGAGGTGGACTCGCTGCTGTCCCTGGTGGCCGGCCAGGTGCCGGGTGACCGGGTGGCGTTCGTGCCCCGGCTGGTGCGCGGGCTGAGCTACTACACCGGGCCGATCTGGGAGGTGGCCGCCGAGGGCGGGGCCGGGTCGCTGGCCGGCGGCGGGCGCTATGACCACCTGATCGCCCAGCTCGGCGGGCCGGACGTGCCGGCCACCGGCGGGTCGCTTGGCATGGAGCGGATCCTGATGCTGTTGCCGCAGCCGGAGGCCGGGCACACCCGGCTCGACGTGGCGGTGACGGTCATGGACGAACGGCACGCCGCGCGCAGCTTCTCCTTTGCCGCCGCCGCCCGGGGCGCGGGGCTGCGGGCCAGCGTGTACCTGGGTTCCTCAGGCAAGCTCGGCCGCCAGCTCAAGTGGGCCAATGACAGCGGCGCCCGATGGGCGCTGATCTACGGCAACGCCGAGGAAGAGGCCGGCGCGGTCACGGTGCGGGACATGACCACGGGGGAGCAGGCCTCGGTCCCGCTGAGCGGGCTGGCCGCGCACTTCGCGGAGCTGGCCGCCGGATAACCAGCCCGGCCGGTCAGCGGAGGCTCCTGGAGAACCTGGAGCCGGTGGCCGGGTGACATGAGTGCGACCAGGCGGTCAACATCACCCCGGTTGATCGCGTCGATGAACCCGATGACGGCCGCGACTGGCGGAAGCGGAGTTCGCACCCGCCGATCCTTCCAGACGAAGGGCGAACGTTGATCAGGGCGCGGCGGGGGTCAGTTCGCTCTCGGAGAGCAGGCTGGCCACGCCGGTGCGGCGCCAGCCGGGCGCGCCGAACACCGCGGCGAGGTGACCCTCGGCCAGGGCGGTGAGCTCGGCCACGGTCACCGGCCGGCCCGCTTCCGCGGACAGCGAGGTGACCCCGGCATCCCTGATGCCGCACGGGACGATCTTGTCGAACCAGCCGAGGTCGCAGTCGCAGTTGAGGGCGAAGCCGTGCATGGTGACGCCGCGGGACACCCGGATCCCGACCGCGCCCACCTTGCGGTCCGGGCCGCCGCCGGTGACCCACACGCCGCTGCGCCCGGCCACCCTCGCGGTGGCGACGCCCACGTCCGCGCAGCACCGGATCAGCGCCTCCTCCAGGGTGCGCACGTAGGCGACCACGTCCAGCGGCTCGGCCAGCGCCATGATCGGGTACCCGACGAGCTGCCCGGGGCCGTGCCAGGTGATCTTGCCGCCCCGGTCCACGTCGATCACCGGGATCCCGGGGTCGGCCAGCGGGCGGTCCAGCGGCTCGGTCCGCTTGCCGGCGGTGTAGACCGGCTCGTGTTCCAGCAGCAGGCAGGTGTCGGGAATCAGGCCGGCGGCCCGGCGGTCGTGCAGCCGCCGCTGCAAATCCCAGCCGTCCGGATAAGGGACGGCGTCCGCGCCGAACCCGGCATGGGCGAAGACCAGTTCACCGTGCACACAGCCAGCGTAACCCCGGGGCCGGGCCGCCCGGCGCCGCGCGGATCGGCTGGGATCCGCCGGGCGGGCATGACGGCGGCCTTCCGGCGGTTATCGGTCATAGGTGCTTCTACCGTGGCAGAGGAGGAGTATTTGTGCTCGGCGAATCCGATCTGCGGCGGATGACCCCCGAGGAGCGGGCCGGGCTCGCCCGGGCCCTGGCCAGGGTGAACGCGCAGGGCCTCGCGCCCACCCCGCTCAGCCAGCGGCGGCGCCGGCTGCTGATCGGGGCCTGCCTGGCAGGCGTGCTGCTGCTGGCCGTGTGGATCGCCGTGCTGGAGATCAAGCTGCCGCGGTATTACCGGGCCGGCGGCTGGCGCGCTGCCTGGGTCGGGTTCGACATGGGGCTGCTGCTGGTGCTCGCGGCGACCGCGTGGGCCGCCTGGCGGCGGCGGCAGATCCTCATCGGCTGCCTCATGGTGCTGGCCACCCTGCTGTGCTGCGACGCGTGGTTCGACACGACGCTGGACTGGGGCACCCGCGGCTTCATGGTCAGCCTGCTGTCCGCCGTGCTGCTGGAACTGCCGCTCGCCGCGGTGGCGCTGATCGGCGCGCGGCGGCTGCTCCGGCTGACCATCGGCCGGCTGGAACTGCTGGCCGGCTCCGCCGGGCCGGTGCCCGCGTTCTGGCAGGTGCCGCTGTTCGGCGACACGCCGGTCTCCTACCGCACCCTGCTGCGCAAGCCGCCGGGCCTGGTCTGCCAGGACGCGGAGCCCGCCGCCAAGGAGCCCGCCGCCAAGGAAACGGAGCCTGGCGCGAGGGGCGCGGGACCCGCCGCCAAGGACGCCGAGTACGCCGGCCGCGACACCGGCTAGCGCGGGCCGGGGCGGATCAGCCGAGTTCGGCGGCCAGTGCCCCGGCGATGCCCGGGTGCTGGAACCGGTAGCCCTCGGCCAGCAGCCGCTGCGGCATCACCCGCGCGCTGGACAGGATGTCGCTGCTCACCCCGCCGACCGCGAGCTTCAGCGCGGGCACGGGCACCAGCATCACGGCCGGCCGGTGCACGGCCGCCGCCAGGGCGGAGGTGAACTCGGCGTTGCTGACCGGGTTCGGCGTGGTCAGGTTGACCGGGCCGGTGACGCCGTCGCGGCCGAGCAGGAACCGCCCGGCCGCCACCCACTCCGACAGCCCGATCCAGCTCATCACCTGGCGGCCGGACCCGATCCGGCCGCCGAGGCCCAGCCGGAACAGCGGCAGTAGCCGGCCCAGGATCCCGCCCCTGGGGGACAGCACGACGCCCGAGCGCAACGTGACCACCCGGATGCCCGCGGCGGCGGCCTCCCCGGCGGCCGCCTCCCAGGCACGCACCACCTCCGGGAGGAAACCCTGGCCGGCTGGCTCCGACTCGGTCACCTCCCGGCCGCCGGTGTCGCCGTACCAGCCAATCGCGGAGCCAGACAGCAAAACGCCCGGAGGGGCGGCCATCGCCGCCAGCGCGCGCACCAGCGCCCGGGTGCCCTGGACCCGGCTGTCACGGATCTCGGCCTGGTAGCCCGGCGTCCACCGCTTGCCCGCGACCCCGGCCCCGGCCAGGTGCACCACGGCCGTGACGCCGTCCAGCGACCCCGGATCCAGGCCGCCCCGCTCGGCACGGGGATCCCAGATGACCGCGTCCTGGCCGGCCGGCCCGCTGCGGACCAGCCGGATCACCCGGTGGCCATCGGCGCGCAGCGCCGCGACCAGGGCGGTGCCGATCAGCCCGGACGAGCCGGTGACCGCGACCTTCACGACCGCGACCTTTCGGTCAGAGCCCGAGTTCGGCTTCGAAGGCGCCCTCTTCCAGCCTGTCTTTGATGGTGGCCAGGAACCGGGTCGCGTCGGCGCCGTCGATCAGCCGGTGGTCGTAGGTGAGCGCCAGGTAGACCATGGACCGCACCGTGATCACCTCGCCCAGGGCCGGGTCCTCCATGACCACGGGCCGCTTCACGACGGTCCCGGTGCCGAGGATCGCCACCTGCGGCTGGTTGATGATCGGAGTGTCGAACAGGGCGCCGCGGCTGCCGGTGTTGGTCAGCGTGAACGTGCCGCCGGCCAGTTCGTCCGGGCTGACCTGCCCCGCCCTGGTGCGCCCCGCGAGATCGGCGATCTTGCGGGCCAGGCCGCCGATGTTGAGGTCGCCCGCGTTGCGGATGACCGGCACCATCAGGCCGCGCTCGGTGTCCACCGCGATGCCGAGGTGCTCGGCGTCGTGGTAGATGATCTGGCCGGCGTCGGTGTTCAGCACCGCGTTGAGCTTGGGGTGCACCTTCAGCGCCTCGAGCGCGGCCAGCGCGAAGAACGGCAGGAACGACAGCTTGACGCCCTCGCGGGCCTCGAAGTCGGCCTTGGCCCGCCGCCGCAGCCTGGTGATCGCGGTGACGTCCGCCTCCACCACGGTGGTGAGCTGGGCCGAGGTCTGCAGCGACTCGACCATCCGGCGGGCGATGAGCTGCCTGGCCCGGGACAGCCGCTCGGTGGTGCCGCGCAGCGTGGACGGGACGATGGCCCGCACGGGCGCGGCGGGGGCCGGTGCCGCCCCGGCCGCGCTGGCCGCCTGCCCGTCGGCGGCGGGCGGCTGCGCCGGGGCCGCCGGGGCGGGCTGCTCCCGGAGCACCCGGGCCGCCTCAAGCACGTCCTGCTTGCGGATCCGGCCGCCGACGCCGGTGCCGGCCACGGTGGCGAGGTTGACCCCGTGCTCGGCGGCGAGCTTGCGCACCAGGGGCGTGATGTACGGGCTCTCGGCGGCCGGCTGTGCGTCCGGCCCGGTGGCGGGTGCCTCCGGGGCAGCGGCCACGGGCTCGGCGGGCGCCGGGTAGGGGGCGGCCGGCGGGGCCGGGACGCCGGCCGGTTCCGGCACGGCGGCGGCCGGCTCGGGTGCCGGCGGCGGCACCGGCACGGCCTGCGGCGCGGGCGCAGGCGGCACGGGCGCGGGCGGCACGGGCGCGGCGGGCGGGGCCACGGGTGGCGCGTAGGCCTCCGGCTGCGGGTAGCTCTCGGCCGGGGGAGCGGCGTACCCGGTCTCGGCGGCGGCCGCGGGGTAGCCGGACTCGGGTGCCTGGCCGTACGGCGCGCTGTACCCGGGCACGGCCGGCCGGTACTGCGGCTCCGCCGGGGCCTGGTAGGCGGCGGGCGGCTGGGCGTACTCCTGCGGCGCGGGCTCGGCGACGGCGTAGGGATAACCGCCGGGCTCCGGGCCGCCCGGCTGGGGCACCTGCGGCGCGGCCGGGGCGGCCTGGGCCTGCCCGTCGGTGGCGGCGACGCCGCCGTCCGCGGCGTCGTCGATGATCGCGAGCTGGGCGCCGACGGCGACCGTCTCGTCCTCCGCGACCGTGATCCCGCGCAGGATGCCCGACGCGGGGGAGGGGATCTCCGTGTCCACCTTGTCGGTGGAGACTTCGAGCAGCGGCTCGTCCGCCTCTACGCGCTCGCCTTCCTTCTTGAGCCAGCGCGTGACGGTGCCCTCGGTGACGCTCTCGCCGAGCTGGGGCATGGATACCGTGACCGTCATGGCTTGTCGTGACTCCTTCGCTGCTCAGCCCTCGTGGGTGCCGGTGGTGGAGGCGTGGTGATCACGCGCGTTCGGTGTCAGGCGTGGACATGGAGGGGCTTCCCGGCGAGTGCGAGATGCGCCTCGCCGATCGCCTCCGACTGGGTGGGGTGCGGGTGGATGAGCTGCGCCACCTCGGCCGGCAGCGCCTCCCAGTTGTAGATGAGCTGGCCCTCGGCGATCAGCTCGCCGACCCTGGCGCCGACGAGGTGCACGCCGAGCACGGGCCCCGGCTTGGCGGAGGTGCTGCCGTTCGCCGCGCTGCCCTTCACCGCGATGACCTTCGCCGCGCCCTGGGTCTGCAGGATCACGCTCTTGCCGTTGCCGCCGAGGTTGTAGGTGAACTCGGTGGTCTCGATGCCGCGGGCGGCCGCGGTGGCCGAGGTGATCCCGACCGAGGCGACCTCGGGATCGCTGTAGGCGATGCGTGGGACCCCGTCGTAGTCGATCGGGGTCACATCGAGCCCGGCCACTCGTTCGGCGACCAAAATCCCCTCGGCGAAGCCGACGTGTGCCAATTGCAGCCCGGGGGTGAGGTCGCCCACCGCGGAGATCGTGGGCACGTTGGTGCGGCAGTAGGAGTCGGCCAGCACGAAGCCGCGGTCCATGGCCACGCCGGCCTCCTCGTAGCCGAACCCGGCCGACACCGGGCCGCGGCCGACGGCCACCAGCAGCAGCTCGGCGTCCAGGGTCTTGCCGCCCTCCAGCGTGACGGTGACCCCGTCGGCCGAGTCCTTCACCCCCTCGAACCTGGCGCCGAGCTGGTAGGCGATGCCGCGCCGCCGGAACGCCCGCTCCAGCAGCTTGGAGCTGGACTCCTCCTCGGCGGGGAGCAGGTGCGGGAGCATCTCCACGATGGTCACCTCGGCGCCGAAGGAACGCCACACGCTGGCGAACTCCACGCCGATGACGCCGCCGCCGAGGATCACCACCGAGCCGGGCACCCGGTCGAGCTTGAGCGCGTCGTCACTGGTGATCACGCGCTGGCCGTCGATGGCCAGGCCCGGCAGGCTCTTCGGCTCGGACCCGGTCGCCAGCACCACATGGCCCCCCTCGAACACCGTGTCGCCGACGCGCACCGCGGTCGGCGAGGCCAGCCGCCCGTCGCCCTCGATGATGTCGATCTTGCGGCTGAGGATCGTGCTCTGCAGCCCCTTCCACAGCCGGTCGACCACCTTGTCCTTGTAGGCGTTGACCCCGGGCATGTCGATGCCCTCGAGCCGGGCCCGCACGCCGAACGACTCGGCCTCGTTCGCGTGGTCGGCGATCTCCGCCGCGTGCAGCAGCGCCTTGGTCGGGATGCAGCCCCGGTGCAGGCAGGTCCCGCCGACCTTGTCCCGCTCGATAAGGGCTACCCGCATGCCGAGTTCGGCCGCCCTGAGCGCGCACGCGTAGCCGCCGCTGCCGCCGCCGAGAATGACGATGTCGTACCGGCTGCTGCTGTCCGCCACAGACCCGCTCCCTTGCCTTCCGTCCGGTGTTGCCTTGGCCCCTGCCCGCCGCGGGCGCTTATAGCCGCCCGTCCGCCATGTCCTGCGCGATCTGGACCAGCGTCCGGGTCGCGGAGCCCGTGCCGCCCTTGGGGGTATACCCGTGCGGGCCGCTTTCGTTGAACGCCGGGCCCGCGATGTCCAGGTGCGCCCAGCGGACGCCGCTGGGCACGAACTCCTGCAGGAACAGGCCGGCCATCAGCATCCCGCCGGCCCGGCTGTCCGCGGGCAGGTTGACCAGGTCGGCCACGGGCGACTCCAGGCTCTTGCCCATCTCGGGCGGCAGCGGCATCGGCCACATCGACTCGCCCGCCCGGCGCGCGGCGTCCACCACCGCGTCCCGCAGGCCGTCGTCGTTGGCCATCACCGCGCCGACCAGCGGCCCCAGCGCGACGACCTGCGCGCCGGTCAGGGTCGCCACGTCGATGACGATGTCCGGGGAGTCGGCGGCGGACGCGGCGAGCGCGTCGGCGAGCACCAGGCGCCCTTCCGCGTCGGTGTTGGTCACCTCGACGGTGGTGCCGCCGAAGATGGTCAGCACGTCCGAGGGCCGCTGGGCGGCACCGCCGGGCATGTTCTCGGCGGCCGGCAGGTAACCGACGACCCGGACCGGCAGCCGCAGTGCCGCGATCGCCTGCATCGCGCCGAGCACCGCCGCGGCGCCGCTCATGTCCGACTTCATCGTCTCCATCGACTTGGCGGGCTTGAGCGACAAGCCGCCGGAGTCGAAGGTGATGCCCTTGCCGGCCAGCACGAGCGTCCTGGCCGCCCCCTCGGGTGCGTGCTCCAGCCTGATCAGCCTCGGCGGGTGCACCGAGCCCTGGCCCACGCCGAGGATCCCGCCGTACCCGCCTGCGGCGAGCGCGGATTCATCCAAGATCGTGATCGCAAGCCCGGCGTACGCCGCGACCTGCTCGGCCCGGGCCGCCAGCATGGCCGGCACCAGGTCGGAGGGGCCGGTGTTGACCAGGTCGCGGACCAGGCACACCGCGTCCGCGAGCACCTGCGCCCGCTGCGCGGCCTGCGCGGCGTCGCTGGCGTGGGCCAGCACGGTCAGGCTGGCGCCGGGGGCCGGCTCGGTGCGGTAGCGCCGGAACGCGTACCCGCCGAGCAGGGCTCCCAGGGCCACGGCGCCGACCTCGGCGTGGTCGCGGGCGGGCAGCGCCAGCGCGATCCGCAGGTCCGCGCTCCCGGCGCGGCGGCCGGCCAGCAGGGCCCGGACCGCGGCCCCGGCGGCGCGGCGCAGCACCTCCGGGTCGAAGGCGGTGTCGCCGCCCGCGGCGGGCGCGCCCATCCCCACGGCGGCGATCAGCGGCGCGGCCAGCCTGCCGCCCGATGGAATCCTGGTGACCTCACCGGCCTCACCGGTGGCGCCGAGGGTGGCGAGCGTCTGCGCGAGCGCCCCGCCGAGCGCCGCGTCCACATCCTTGGTCCCCGGAACCGGCTGCGCCCCGTCCGCTTCCTTGGTGACCCCGATGACAATGGCGTCCGCCTCGACCTGGTGAGGTGAGGCTTCACTGAGGTGCAACGTCATACCCACGGCCTCGATGCTAATGCCTGGCAGAGCCCTCACTGGCCAGTACCGGGCGGACCGGTGCGGGGAACGGTGCCCCCGGCCGGCCTGGGCCGGGGGCACCGTCATGCCCGCGCGGTCAGCGCTCGGCGAAGACAGCCGCCGGCGGGTGCGCCGCGGCCGGGTGCGGCGCGGGCCGCACCGGCAGCCTGACCGTCCCGAAGTGCGGGCGGGAGAAGTCGAACATGGTCATGAGGTTGCCGATCGCGGGCCGGTCCTTCGGCACGTACGCCCCGGGCGTCGCGTTCGGCAGGTTGTCCTCGCTGAAGGAGGTCAGCGGCTTCAGACCCCAGTTGGCCTCGATGAACTTCAGGATCGACACGTGGTCGGTGTAGGTGTGGTCCACGAACCCCTGGCGGGCGAACGGGGACACCACGAGCATCGGCACCCGGGGGCCGTCGCCGAAGAAGCTGACCGGCTGGATGTACCCGGAGTCGTAGTAGCCGCCGGACTCGTCCTCGGTGATCAGGATCGCGGTCGAGCGCCACAGATTCGGGTTGCCCTGGATCGCGGCGACCGCCCGGGCCACGAAGGTCTCGTACGCGTACATCGTCGAGTAACCGGGGTGGCCGTCGTCGTTCCCTGGCTTGAGGAACGACACCGCGGGCAGCGTGCCGTTCGCCGCCGCCGAGACGAAGTCGTTCAGGCCATGCTGGACGTTCTTCCGCAGCGCCGGGTTGGTCATGATCGACGACGAGTACTGCATCGGGTCGCAGATGCCGCAGTAGGAGAAGTTCGGCTGGCCGTTGTCGTAGCCCTCGCCGAAGTATCCCCAGCCGATGTGGTGAGCCGACAGTTCGTTGCCGATCGTCACGTAGTCGGTCTTCTGCGGCGGCACCGTGTACGGCGAGGTGTTGACGGTGCCGTCCAGGTTGTAGCCGGCGTTGTAGTTGTTCAGCAGGTAGTACCGGCCGGGCTGGCAGTTCGCCATGGCCTTGTAGGGCAGGCTGGCCAGGTACTTGTCGATCGCGCCGACGCCCGGTGCCGTGGGGTTGGCGCACGCGGAGTAGCTGCCGCCGTGGTTGGGCACGCTGCCGCTGCCGTACCCGTCCTGGGTGTAGTTGTTGTTGGTGCCCGGCTTGGGATTGGGGTTCTCGATCTCACCGGACGGCGGGGCGACCGCCTTCCCGCTGGCGTTCTGGAACGAGGCCGCGAAGCCGGTGCCGAGCACGATGTGGTTCGCGCCGGTGCCGCCCATCACCGCCTGGTGATAGTTGTCGCTGATCGCGTAGTTCAGCGCGAGGTCCTTGACGATCGGCTCGTCGCCCTGGGCCATGTTGTAGAAGCCCGTCTGCAGCCCGCCCTGGAAGATGGGCGCCGGGGGGACGGTGCCGTTGTCGTCGCCGGCGGTGTTGGCGACCCAGGTGTTGAGCTGCCCGTGGTGCGACCCGTACTGCTGCCACATCTGGTAGAAGCGGTGGAGCGGGTCGCCGACGTAGGCGCCGTAGAACTCGCACTGCCCGAACTGCCCGTAGGCGATGTGGTCATCGAAGTAGGGGACGTACTTGGTGATCTGGTACGGCCCGCTCGCCAGGTTCGCGGGGAACCGGGTGTCCGCGCTGCCCAGGGCCAGGCCGTCGCAGGCCTGGGAGACGTAGGTGGTGTTGGGCGCCGGCAAGGTCTTGTACGAGCCGGTGATCTTCGGGCTCAGGCTGTAGGTCTTGGTGTTGGAGGCGGTGAGCTGCTCGGCCTGATTGAAGTGGGGGCCGGGGGCCCCGGATTTGGTGACGATCCCTTCGGACAGCAGGTTCCGGATCTTCTGGCCGTGCGGAGGCTGGTAGGTCGCGAAGACGTTGTCGAAGCTGTGGTTCTCCCCGATGATCACGACCACGTGCTTGATCGGCGTGGTCGCCGGCGGGGCCTGGGCGGCACGCGGCGTGCTGCCCGCGGCCGCCGCGGTCATCATGACGGTAACGGCGGCCGCTGCGCCGACTGTCACCGCCGGGTGGACGAGCTTCCTGGTCATGCGGACTCCCTTTCCCTTTCCCTTTCCCTCTCCCTGGGTGGGTGATCTCGCGCCGCGCCGCCCGGTGCCGGGGGCGCGTGCGGCATACCTCTCCGAAGCGTGGTGAGTCATTAATGCGCTACCCGGGCTATCAGGTGACTAGCGGGCAAAGGGTCAGGAAACGCTGCGTGGTACCGGCTCGCGAGCGGGGCGCTGGCGACGGCGCTGACGTAACAGCCGTTAGATCTGCCTGTTGATGATGGTTACTATGGGGCACGGGCCGGGCGCCGCCGGGACGGCTGGGCGCCGCCGGGACGGGCTGGCCCGCCGGAAGGGAGGTGCGCGCTCAGTGGCCGTCGGCTTCCTCGGCGTAGACCCTGGCCGCGTACTCCTCCAGCGACTGCCCGCACCGCTCGAGCGCCCGCTCCGCGGCCGGGCGGCCGCCGGCCCCGAACACGTCGCGCTGCCGGACCCGGGCGAACCACTTCTGCAGCTTGTCCAGGTCGACCTCGTTCTCCTCCAGCTCCGCGAAGGTGTAGTGGCCGGCCACGTGCTCCTTCTTTACCTGCGCCAGGAAGTCCTCACAGCGGTCCACGATCTCCTCGTACTCGTCGTCCCTGGCCGCCTGGAACGCCGCGTGCACCTCCTGCGCCCCGGCCAGGACGGCACACGAGAGCAGCACCGCCGTCCCGCCCATGTCGAGGATCTCGCTGCGCAGCTTGCGCAGCGCCCGCTCCGCGCCCAGGCCCGCCGGCAGGGCCGCCGCGGAGTTCTGCAGGTAGATCGCGCCCAGGCTCTTCAGCCGCCGCCACACCGCCGCGCGGAGCCTGCTCGGCTCGGGCGGCACCCGGTAGACCAGCAGCAGCCAGCCCTCCGCGGCCTGCTGTTCACCCTCGGACACAGCCGCATTGTCGCAGACCGGCGCCTGGGATCGGTGCCGCCGACCCCCGCCCCCCTGGAGGCCGCGTGAACTCCCTCCCCCTGGTCCTCACCGTCTTCGTCGCCTGCGCGGTGGAAGCGGTCGAGGCGCTCACCATCGTGCTGGCCGCGGGCCTGACCCGCGAGTGGCGGTCCACCCTGCAGGGCATGGCGGCCGCCCTGGTCGTGCTGGCCGCCGCGGTGGCGGTGATCGGCCCGGCCCTCACCCTGGTGCCGCTGACCGGGCTGCGGCTGGCCGTCGGCGCGCTGCTTGCCGCGTTCGGCCTGCAGTGGCTGCGCAAGGCCATCCTGCGCGCGTCCGGGTACAAGGACCTGCACGACGAGGGGGCCATCTACGCGCGGCAGGTCGCCGCGGCGCAGGCCGCCACGGGCGGCGGCCGGCGCGGCGTCAGGGACTGGTACGCGTTCACGCTCTCGTTCAAGGGCGTGCTGCTCGAAGGCCTGGAGGTGGTGTTCATCGCCATCACCTTCGGCGACAACCAGGGCGACCTCGGCGTGGCCGCGGCCGCGGCGGCCGCCGCGGTGCTGGCCGTCGCGGCCACCGGGATCGCGGTGCGGGCCCCGTTGTCGCGGGTGCCGGAGAACACCATGAAGTTCGCGGTCGGCGTCATGCTGACCTCGTTCGGCGTGTTCTGGGGCGCGGAAGGCGCCGGGGTGTCCTGGCCCGGCAACGACGCGGCGCTGCTGGCCGTCGTCCCGGCCGTCATCCTGGTCGCGCTCGGCTACGTGGCCCTGCTGCGCCGGACCCGCGCGGCCGGCCCGCCGCCAGCCACGGCCGCGGTGGAAAGGAGCACGGTATGAGCCGCTGGCTGCGCTCGTTCGGGGCCTTCTGGTACGACTTCGTGATCGGCGACGACTGGCGCGGTGCCGCGGTGGTCGCGGTGGCCCTGGCGCTGACCGCCCTGCTGGTGCACGCCGCCTCCGTGAACGCCTGGTGGCTGCTGCCGGTGGCGGTGATCGCCGCGCTCGGCTGGTCGCTGCGCCGCGCCACGGCTGGCAAGCCCTGATCACGGCCGTCCCCGGGCCGTTACCCCAGGCCGCGCGCCTTGACCAGGCCGGTCTCGTAGGCGAAGACCACCGCCTGCACCCGGTCACGCAGCCCCAGCTTGGCCAGGACCCGGCCGACATGGGTCTTCACCGTGGCCTCGGAGACGAACGGCCGCCCGGCGATCTCGGCGTTGGACAGGCCCTGGGCGACGTGGGCGAGCACCTCGCGCTCGCGGCTGGTCAGGCAGTCAACGCCGGGCGGGGCCGGGCCGTCGCCGGCGGGGAACAGCGGCGCGAAGCGGTCGATCAGGCGCCGGGTGGTGGACGGGCCACCACCGCGTCGCCGGAGTGCACCGCCCTGATGCCGAACAGCAGTTCCTCCGGCGGCACGTCCTTGAGCAGGAAGCCGCTGGCACCCGCCTTGAGCGCCGCGTAGGCGTACTCGTCGAGGTCGAACGTGGTCAGCATGAGCACCCGGGGCCGCTCGCCGGCCTGGCAGATGCGCCGGGTGGCCTCGATCCCGTCCAGGCGCGGCATCCGCACGTCCATCACCACCACGTCGGCGGTGACCGCGCGCAGCAACTGCAGCGCGGCGGCACCGTCGCCCGCCTCGCCGACCACCGACATGTCCTGCTGGGCGTCCAGCACCATCCGGAAACCGGTCCGTACCAGTTCCTGGTCGTCGACGAGCAGGATGCGGATGCTCATGCGGCACCCGCCCGCGCCGGCGTGAGCGGCAGGGTGGCCGCCACCTCGAAGCCGCCGCCGGCGCGCGGCCCCGCGGTGACCGAGCCGCCGTACATCGCCACCCGCTCGCGCATGCCGGTCAGGCCGTGCCCGGCACCGTCGGGCAGCGCGGCGCCGCCCAGGTCACCCCAGCCGTCGTCGCTGATCGTCAGCATCAGCGCGTCGGGCGAGTACCGGAGCAGCACCGACGCGGACGCGACCGGGCCCGCGTGCTTGCGGGTGTTGGTCAGGGACTCCTGCACGATCCGGTAGGCCGCCAGCGCGGCGCCGCCGGGCAGCGGCAGCGGCTCGCCCTCGACGGTGAACGAGACCGGCAGCCCGGCGCCGCGCGCCTGGTCCAGCAGTTCGCCGGCACCGTGAGGCCGAGCCCCAGCGGGATGCCCAGGAACATGCCCCTGGCCAAGGCCGGCCCCACCCCGCCGAACAGCAGCGCGGCCGCGAGCACGCCGTCCACCAGCATGGGGTGCCGGCGCAGCCAGGCATACAGGGCAGACACGGCTCCAGGGTAGATCGGGGGAACCGCCCGAGCGTCATCCTCGCGGGTACGCTGCCCTCATCCTCGCGGCCGACGGCCTGATCCCGGGAAGGGGGGCTCGGTGACCGACTGCGTCTTCTGCCGGATCGTGGCGGGCGAGGTGCCCGCCCAGATGGTGTACGAGGACCCGGACACGGTGGCGTTCCTCGATGCCAGGCCGGTGTTCAAGGGGCACGTCCTGGTCGTGCCGAGGCAGCATTACGTGACGCTGGCCGACCTGCCGCCGGCCGGGGTCGGGCCGCTGTTCCAGCGGGTCCGGCTGCTGTCCGCGGCGGTGCCGGCCGCGCTCGGCGCGCAGGGGACCTTCGTCGCGCTGAACAACGTGGTCAGCCAGAGCGTGCCGCACCTGCACGTGCACGTGGTGCCGCGGACGAAGGGGGACGGGCTGCGCGGGTTCTTCTGGCCGCGGCAGCGGTACGCCAGCGAGGAGGAGGCCGCGCAGTACGCCGCGCGGATCCGGGACGCCCTGGCCGGCGCGGCCGCCTGAGCCGGTGGGACCAGGCCGCCGGAGCGGGCGTCCCGCCGACCCGGGTTACCCGGCCAGCAGCAGGAAGCGCCGGTGCCGGTGCCGGTGCTTGCGGTGCCCGCCCCCGGGGAATGCGTAGGGCGGCGGCAGCGCGGTGCAGCCTGCGCACTGTGGCGCGCTGTGGAAGAACGGCGGGATCGCCGGTGAGTCGGCCGGGGGATTGGTGGGCAGCAGGAGCGGCTTGCGCGGCGGCTGGCTGAAGTTGAAGTCGTTGATCAGGTCGCCCGGTTGCGGCGCGTTCTCCCGGACGTCGGGGCGGCGGTCGGGGCGGCCGTCGGTCTTCGGGTTGAGCCGGGCGCCGCCGAGGAAGTCGTCCTCGATGAACTTCAGGTAGGCGTCACTGGAGAGGGTCTGGTGGTCGATGTACCCCTTCTTGGCGTACGGGGAGATCACGATGCCGGGCACCCGCAGCCCGTAGCCGTTCTGGTCGATCGCCGGGGGCACCACGCCGTCGTAGAACCCGCCCCAGTCGTCCCAGCTCAGGAAGATCGCGGTGGAGTTCCAGTCGGGGCTCTTCATCGCGGCATTGATCAGCGCCGTCACGTACGCCTGGCCCTGGTGGATGCTGGCGGGCGGGTGGTCGCTGTCGGGGTCGGACGGGGTAATCCAGCTCACCGAGGGCAGGCTGCCGCCTTCCGCCGCGCTGAAGTAGGAGCTCAGGCCCTGGACGTTGGCCACCTGGTGGTCGGCCCGCACGTCGCCGAACAGTGGCAGCGGGTTCCAGATACCCGGGGTCGAGGCGCTCTGCCTGACCGGGGCACAGGTCTCGGCCGAGTCGCTGGCGCAGTCCGGCTGGGTGCCCTTCTGCACGTAGTAAGCCCAGCTGACGTGGTGTTCGTGCAGCAGGTAGGTGATGTCGGTCCAGGCCAGGTCGATCGAGGTGGTGCCGGTGGTCATCTCCTGCGTCACGGCCTGGTCGAACGCCTTGCCCGGCCAGGGCCCGGTGATGTCGTTGACGCAGCTCATCGGCGAGCGGTTCGCGCACCAGGCCGACCAGCCCGAGACCAGGTACAGGTGGTCGGGCAGGGACCACGACTTCACCGGCTCGAACATGTGGTCGGCCAGCACGAAGTTTCGCGCGTAGGCCCAGTAGTTCGGCACTTCCGCGCCGGTGTGGTAGCCCACCACGTCGGGTGTGGTGCCGGGGCCGCAGGCGGGATCATTGGCGAACCGGCAGGTCCTGTGGGCGGCGTCGCGCTGCCGGATGAAGCCGTCCATCTTGCCGCTGTCGATGTCCGCGACGGCGTTGGCCTCGCCATGCGGGCCGCCGCCGTTGATGTCGGCGGTGTCGTGGTAGGGGCGCGTGCACCCGCCGGAGGGGCCAGGCACGCAGACGGCAGGCACGCTGCCGCGTACCGGGATGCCGTCGGCGCCCGGGTAGGTGCTATTCGGGCGATAAGCGCCTATCGTCGAGGTATGGCCGGATGGTGGTCGATCGAGGTCTTCCACGGCGAGTTCTCCGCGCGGCGCTGGCAGGACACCTACAGCAGCACGCTGATCGAATCGGCACTATCCCACCGCGCGACCGATTGGGCCTGGCACGAGCACAGGTGGGGCGTGGTGTTCGAGGTCGAGTTCGCCACGGACCCGGAGTGGGAGGCGTTCCGCACGCTGCCCGTGGTGCAGGCGGCCCTGGACGCGGTGCCCGACCCGGCGAACGGCCTGCTCGTCTACCGTGGCCGCGGCGGCGGGGCTGGTAGCGTGTCCCCCCGCAGGCCACGGCCTAGCGCGGGCGCGGGCGCGATGGAGCTGCCCGAGCCCGGTGCCGAGCCCCTCGTCCGGCTGACCGGCGTGACCCCGCCAGGGATGCCGGAACCTGCCCAAGCCGGGGCACTGTAGGCGGGCGGGTGCTGCCCGCGGCCCGGCCGTTTTGCGCTCAGGTGCCAGCACAGGGCAGGGGACAGTGCAGGATGGAGGCATGAGGGATATCCGAGCTATGGCAGGCGGACTGCGGTCTGCGATCGAGCGAAGCGGCTACTACCCCGGGCTGGTCGCCGACGCGGTGCTGTCCGCTCTCGGCTCCGAGCCCGTCGTCTCCTACGTGGTGCACCACGACGCGGTATTCGACCCGGGCATGGAAGTCCGCCGCCACATGACGGTCCTGGTGCTGACCCCGACCCGGCTGGTGCACTCGCACACCGACGAGCACCCGGCCGAGGAGCCGGGGGAGCGCCCGCAGGCGGAGACGACCACCGAGGCGGTCCGGTTCTCCCGCATCTCCTCGGTGGCGCTGACCAGGGTGGTGCCCGACCCGGCCTCCTACGTGCCCGGTGTCACCATGCCGAGCGAGGTGGTGCTGACCATCGGCTGGAACGTGGTGTCGCGGGTCGAGCTGGAGCCGGCCCAGTGCGTGGACGAGAACTGCGAGGCGGACCACGGCTACAGCGGCACCATCTCCGCCGACGACCTGGCGCTCCGGGTGAGCGAGGCGGCCGACGGCGAGGACGCGGTGCGCCAGGTGCTGGACTTCTCGACTGCCCTGTCCGAGGCGACCGTTCACCCGCGCCACTGACGGTGAGGCGGATGCGAGCCGAGCCTGCCGTAGTCCCGGTCCTGCCGCACTACGGCGAGAGCACCCTGTCCGATCTTGCCTCCTCGCTGCTCGCCTCGCTGGGGATCGCCGGCGAGGCCAACCCGCTCGGCCTGCCGGCCACCGGCCGGGCCTGCCTGCTCGTGGTGGACGGGCTGGGCTGGGAGCTGCTGCGCGACCAGCCGGCCAGCGCGCCGTTCCTGTCCGAGCTCGCGGTCAACGGCGCGCCGCTGACCGCTGGCTTCCCGGCGACCACCGTCACCAGCCTGAGCTCGCTCGGCACCGGGCGCCCGCCCGGGCAGCACGGCATGCTCGGCTATCAGGTCGCCGTTCCCGGTAAGAACAAGCTGCTGAACGGCCTGCGGTGGGATAAATCCGTCGACCCGCGCGGCTGGCAGCCGGGCAGCACGGTGTACGAGCGGGCCGCCGCGGCAGGCGTGTGCACCTACCGGGTGGCGTCGTCCGCGCTGGAGCGGACCGGCCTGTCGGTCGCGGTCATGCGCGGCACCGAGTACCGGCCGGCGGACAGCATGGGCGCCCTGGTGGCGCAGGCCGCGGAGGCGCTGAAGGGCGCCGACCGTGCCCTGGTCACCGTGTACCACGGGCAGCTCGACGGCACCGGGCACACCTTCGGCGCGTCCTCGGACGCCTGGCGTTACCACCTCGGCCACGTGGACAAGCTGGCCGAGCAGCTCGCGGCGGCGCTGCCCGCCGGGACCCCGCTGTACGTGACCGCCGACCATGGCATGGTCGACGTGGGGCCGGACGACCGCATCGACGTGGACCTGCTGCCCGCGCTGCGGGAGGGGGTAGCGCTGCTCGGTGGCGAGCCACGGGCCAGGCACGTGTACGCCAAGCCCGGCGCCGCCGCCGACGTCACCGCCGCGTGGGCCGAGGTCATCGGCGACCGGGCCTGGGTGCTGTCCAGGGACGAGGCGATCGCCGCTGGCTGGTTCGGCCCGGTGGCGGACGCGCTGGCCGCCCGGGTCGGCGACGTGGTCGCCGCCCCGGTCGGCCCGTTCGCGATCGTCGCCACCCGGGCCGAGCCGCTGGAGTCCTCGCTGGTCGGCATGCACGGATCACTCACGTCCGCCGATCAGCTGGTGCCCCTGCTGCGGCTGCCCGCGCTGTGACCGGCCCGCATCGCGGGAGGTGGCAGCTCCGCCCACAATGGGGCATGCCGGTTTATCCACAGCATCATCCGAGGGGACGCAAGAGTATGCGGCACCTCGTCCACAGAATTCCCGGACTTACCCACAGGATGAACCCGGTGTGGTAACCGTCAGTATGATGTCTCCCCGCGATTCCGGCGTTGCGGGGCAAGCCGGGACGGGAGGGTGCCTGCCATGGAGCCACGAGAGCGCCGGGCCTGCCCGTTGACCGACGTGGGCGCGCTGGCCCGGGCGCTGGCCGGGCCCGCCGCGCCGGTGCTGCTCGACATCCGCTGGCGGCTCGGCGGGCCGCCGGGCATCGACTCCTACCGGGCCGGGCACCTGCCGCGCTCGGTGTTCGTGGACCTGGAGGCCGACCTGGCCGCGGCGCCGGGCCCGGCGGGCCGGCACCCGCTGCCCGAGACAGGCCGGTTCGAGGCGGCGATGCGCCGCGCCGGGGTCAGCGACGACGGCAGCGTGGTCGTCTACGACGAGGCCGACGCCACCGCCGCGGCGCGGGCCTGGTGGCTGCTTTGTTACTTCGGGCACCGGGACTGCCGGCTCCTCGACGGCGGATTCCGGGCCTGGACGGCGGCGGGCGGGCAGGTGGCCACCGGGGACGGCCCGGCGCCGGCCAGCGGTGACTTCACCGCCAGGCCCGGGCAGATGCCGGTGCTCGACGCCGACGCGGCGGCCGGCCTGGCCCGCACCGGCGCCCTGCTCGACGCCCGCGCCCGGGAGCGCTACCGGGGCGAGAAGGAACCGGTCGACCCGGTCGCCGGGCACATCCCTGGTGCGCTGAGCGCGCCCACCACGGCGAACATCGGCACGGACGGCCGGTTCCTGCCCGCGGCCGGGCTGCGGGCCAGGTTCGCCACCCTGGGCGCGGCGGCCGGTGCCGGGATGGTGGGTGCCTACTGCGGTTCCGGGGTCACCGCGGCGCACGAGGTGCTCGCGCTCGAGCTGGCGGGCATTCCCGCCTCGCTCTACGTCGGTTCCTGGTCCAACTGGGTGGCCGACCCGGCCCGCCCGGTGGCCACAGGGCCGGAGCCTGGCTAGCCGCTGTCCGCGCGCCGCGGCGGCCGGGACAGGGGGAGCGGCGGCGCGCCTCCCGGGGTTCGGCCCCCGCTCGGTGATCATGGATGACGGTTGTGATCAAGATCTGGGCTACCGGCCGGACGGAACCAGACGGCGCCGCGGCCCGTCCAAGTAAATGCGGGCGGGGCTGGGGCAGCCAGGCCGGCCCGCACCAGCGGTACAGCGGCGGGTGCGGGGCGCATCACGCTCCGGCTCGCCCCGAGACCGCGGGGCCGGCCACGGGCGGCCAGGCCGGCCCCGCGGATCCGCCCGGCGGGGGGCCGGGCGGCGCCACCCGGGGCACTGCCCCGGTGCGGAAGGGAGTCGCGATGAGAACGCTGGGCAAGCCGGACGGTCCGGCCAGGCGCGCGGCGCTTGGCGGCATCGCGGCCGGTCTGATGATCGGCCTCGCCGCCTGCGGCACCACCGTGGCCGGGTCCGGGACCGCCGCGTCGGGGGGCCCCGCGGCGCGCGCATCGGCCGGCGGCGCCGCCGCGCAGCCGTCCCCGAGCGGGATCAACCCGGGCGGGGTGATGATCGGCCCCGGCCCGTCGAAGGACGTGGCGCTGTGCCGGGCGATCCCGAAGCTGACCCGGATGGTCTTCATGCTGTCCACCAAGCCGCCGAACCTGCACGTCCGTGAGGTGCTGCCGGCCGGGTTCCCGATCAAGGACCGGGCCACCGTGCGGGAACTCGCCACGCTGCTGTGCGGGCTGCCCGCGGGGCCAGCGGGCCGGATGATCTGCCCGAACGACATGGGCGCCAGCTACCGGATGTTCTTCACGGCGGGCAGCCGCGGCTTCGGTGTGGTCACCGTCGAGATGTCCGGCTGCCGGGTGGTCACCGGGCTCGGCCCGCCGCGGTCGTGGTCCGCTTCCACGGCGCTGGAGCAGGCACTGAGCCAGCACTTCGGCATCCACTTCCCGCTGGCTCCGTAGGCATGGCGCGGTCAGCGCGGCGGGGCCAGGTCATGACGGGCGGTCAGGGCCAGCCAGGTCAGTGCCCCGGTGATCAGGGCGGGCGTGGCCGGCCCGGAGCCGGCCACCAGCACTACGCCGGTGCTCACCGCCGCCACGGCGGCGGCCCGCAGAGCGAGCCGGGCCGGGCGGCCCCGCCGCACCCGGGACCACCAGTGGCCCGCCCCTAGGCCGGCGGCCGGCCGCCGCAGCCGTCTCTCCCCAGCGGCGGCCGGCCGCCCGCGGCGCCTCCCGGGCCCGGCGGCCATCCGCCGCGCGCTCCAGGCGCGACGCACCCGGCGCGATGCCGCGGGCCGGGCCAGGTCGGCCAGTGTCTCGGCCCGGCCGAAGTTCGTGCGCAGGGTGGTGTAGGCGGCGGCCGCCGCGGCGAACCGGGCGGCGTCCCCGCCGTCGGCCCGGTCCGGGTGAGTCGCGGCGGCTATCCGGCGCCACGCGGCGCGGACCTCGTCGTCGGTCAGGCCGGGCCTGGCCGGCAGCCCTAACACCGTGAACGGGTCCGCCTGCCGCGCTGGCCTCATCGGTTTCCTGCCCTGTGGTTCCCCCGGCCGAGTGTACGAAAGCCCGGGCCGCCACCGGGAGCCATGCGGGGAACAGGCACCGGGCATCACGGGGGCCCGGGGCGAGGCGCGGTAGCCGGACCGCAGGTCCCCCCCAAGGAACGCGCAGGGAGCGAACCCCCGTGCGCGCTCCCTGCGCGCGCCCGCGACCCGCGGCCGGGCTGGCCCGCCTTTCGCGTGACCGCAAAACCCCTCCGGCGGCCGTGCCCGCGCCTCACCCCAGGCTTGCCTGTAGCCAACCGCTACCGAAGCCCGGCGGCCATCCCCGGATTCCGGGATCCGCCGGGCGCGGCGCCCAGATCTAAACTTGCGCTACCACACCCCTGCCCGCCATCGCAGAACAGGAAGGCAATGGCGTCCCAGCTCAGCAACCCGGCTGCCGCGCGTGTCACCACGCCCTCGGGCCTCGTCGTGGGGATCCCGGAGGGAAGCAGGCTGGTGTTCGGCAGGGGACCGGACGCGGACCTGACGATCGCCGCCGGGCGGGGGCTGTCGCGGCGCGCCGGGGTGATCAGCGCGATGGCCGCGGGTGCCTGGATCGCCAACATCAGCCGCACCCACGCGCTCTACACCGAGGGGGAGGGCTACCGGATCAGGCTGCCCCGGATGGAGGAGCGCGACGAGCCCACCGGCGGCTGGTTCGTGCGCGCCGGGACGGTGCTCGTCGGGTCCCGGGCCATGCTGGACGAGGGACGGCCGCTGGCGGTGATCGTCTCCGGCGGCGACGACCGGTGGGGCGTCGGCGCGGACGGGGCCCGGGCCCGCGGCGACGGCGAGGCGACGCTGCTCCCGATCTACCTGGACCCCATGACCAAGCTGTTCCTCGTCGCGCTGATGTGGTGCCGCCCGTGGCTGCTCGACCCCGGCGCGGTCACCCCGCTGCCGCGGACCCCGGAGATCGCCAGGGAGGCGCTGCAGGCCACCGGTGCCTATCACGAGCTGGAGCGGTTCGACAGCGACCCCGCGTTCCGGGACCGGCTGGCCGCGCGGGTGGCCGAGCACATCAAGGTCCTCCGGCACAAGATCACCGACCGGGGCCTGGTCAGCGCCGATACCCGGCTGTCCGACGAGGTGGTGGTGCGGCTGCTCATCGAGCACGGCATCGTCACCGCCGCCGACCTGGGGAAGCTGAACGACCCGGCATGGTGCTCCCGCCAGGAGGACCTGTGGTGGTCCCGGGACGCGTGACGTGCTGGCCTGGGGGAGCGACCCCCCTGGAACCCCCCGGTGGCCCAAGGCCCCGTTCCTTCGTCACGGGGCCTTGGCCGTGCTGGCCTGGCGCAGCGACCCTCCTGAGGCCCTGTTTCTTGGTCACGGGGCTTGGCCGTGCTGGCCCGGGGGAGCGACCCCCCCGGGTTGGCGGCGCCGGCTGGTCAGGGTGCGGGGGAGGGAGCGCCCGCCGGCGGAGGCGGCTGGATGACCTGGAAGGCCGTGCTGAGCCGGCGCCCGTCTCCGGTGACCACGACCTCGTGGCGGCCCGTAGGGATCGGCCCGCGGTAGAACACATGGCCCTGGTCGATCGTGTAGTTGAAGGCCCCGGCGCCGTCGACCACGACCCGGGCCGAGACGGCCTCGCCGGCCAGCGCCACCGTCACGGTGCTCCGCGGCGGCCAGCCGGCCCCGTGCACCACGAACCCGGTGTCGCCGTCGCCCATCAGCTGGATCACCTCGATCCCGGGGCGGCTGCCGGACAGCGGCGCGAACGAACTGGGCGGCCCGTTCGGCGGGGGGCCCAGCGCGCCCGGGTTCGGTGACGAGGAAGGCGAGGGCCCGGCGGCGCCGCCCTCCAGCGCCACGGCGATCAGCGCGCCGACCGCCACCAGCGCGGCGGCGGCCCCGGTCCGCCCGGCCAGGGTGAGCAGGGTGGCGTGCCGCCGCCCGCGGAGCAGCCCGGCGGGAGCACCCGGGCGCCGTGCCCCGGGGCCCGGGCGGCCCGGCAGCACGGCCCTCGGCCTGCGGGCCCGCCAGCGGCGGACCGCCGGGCCATGCGGGGTGGACAGTGCGGTGTGCGAGCCGAACGTCGCGTCCTCGGCGGCCGCGTCCCGCGCCGGGGCCCGGGCGGCGAGCTGCGGGCCGTCCTGGTAGTCGCCGATCAGCTCCATGGCCGGGTCGGTCAGGTAGGCGTGGTGCCCGTTGCGCGCCACCGGGCCCGAGACGAACGGCCCGAGCTGGCCGAGCAGCGTGGCGGAGGTCGGGCGCTTCCTGGGGCTGCGCTCCAGGCACGCGGTCACCAGGTCGGTCAGCTCCCCGGGCAGGCCGGCCAGATCCGGCGCCTCGGTGGCGAGCCGCACCAGCACGTCCATCACCGTCTCGCCCTGGTACGGGGCGTGCCCAGTGGCCGCGTAAAGCACGGTCGCGCCCAGCGAGAAGACGTCACTGGCGGACGACGCCTGGCGCGTGTCGCGGGCCTGCTCCGGGGCCATGTAGGCGGGCGTGCCCACGGCGCCGCGGGTCACCGTGAGCTGGACCCGCTCGGCGGCCCTGGCCACCCCGAAGTCGATCACCCGGGGCCCGTCCGGCGAGACCAGCACGTTGGACGGCTTCAGATCGCGGTGCACCAGGCCCGCGGTGTGGATGGATTCCAGCGCCTCGGCGCACCCGGCGGCCAGCCACCTGGCGGCCGGCACCTGCAGCGGGCCGCAGCTCCGCACCAGCCGGGTCAGCGAGGGCGCGGGCACGTACGCCGTGGCCAGCCACGGCACGTCGGCGTCGGCGTCGGCCGCCACGACGGCGGCGGTGAACACCCCGCTGACCCGCCGGGCCGCCGCCACCTCGTGCGCGAACCGGGCCCGGAACCCGGCCTCCTCGGCGAACTCGATCTTGATCGTCTTGACGGCCACCAGCCGGCCCGCGGTGGACCTGCCCAGGAACACCTGGCCCATCGCGCCGGCGCCGAGCCTGCCCAGTAACACGTACGGGCCGATGCGCTCCGGATCCCACCGGCGAAGTGGCTCCAGCGCCGGCCGCACCACCATGATCGCGTCCTCCCCTGCACCTCCGGCCACCACTATGATGCCGAGTCCGGGAGGCCCTGTGCCCGGTTTCAGCCGGTGTCACGCGGGTCATGCCGGTCCGGGCACGCTAGTCCAGACGGTCTGGGCCATTCACCTGTCATCCCTGGTCATGACGGTACGCCCGGCAACGCGTATTTCAGCCTTGTTCGGGACCGAACGCCTCGTCCAGCAGCGCCGCGACATCCGCGTTAGCCGGAGCCGGCGCCGGCGGTGCGGTATGGCCCGCCGGCGCACCTGCCGGGCGCGGTACGGCGGGCGGTCCCTCCGGCCAGGCCGCGCGCACCTGCCCGCCGCCCGCCGCCGCGGCGCCGGGCGGCTGGCCAGGCCGCGGCGCCGTGGCCAGCGCGGCCGGCGCCGCGACCAGCCGCTTGACCTGGACGAACGTGACACCGCCCCGGTAGATGTAGGCGGCCTGGCCGACGCCGAGGCGGCGGACGAGCACCGGGTCGGCCACCGGGGCCGCGCGGACCCGCGAGGAACCCTCACGGCCCCAGCGGGGCACGCCGAGCAGGCGCCGGCTGGTGTCCAGCGCGGGCAGGTCCCCGGCCAGGGCGGTGACCGGCTCGGGATACGGGGTGCGCAGCAGCCAGATGCCGCCGTCCGCGGTCGCGGCGAGCCGGTACCTGTCGTCGTCGTCGGGGGCCAGCCCCTGCCAGGACTGCGCGGACACCTGCACGGCCAGGCCGAGCGACCGGGCCCGTTCGTAGAGCTGCCAGATCGGCAGCCGCCGGGAGACCGCGCTGAACTCATCCACCGCCAGCAGGATCTCCCGGCCGGCGCCCGGGCCGTGCGCGGCGTAGTGGGCCAGCAGGTCCACCAGCGCGCGGGCCTGCGCCTCGGCCACCGCCACATCGGCGGTCCCCTCGAGGATGCAGTACCAGGCGTCGGCGTCGCCGTAGCTGCCCGGCCCGTCCAGCCCCGGCCCCAGCCGCCGGAACAGGGTGCGGAACCGGAGCGCGACGTCGGTGACGTGCCGGGAGGCGGAGGAGAGCAGCGCCGCCTCGTCCCGGTGCGCCGGCGCGGCGTAGGCGAGGCCGAGCCAGCCAGCGTCCAGCCTGGCCAGGAAGTCCGCCGCGGCGGCGGGCGGGCCGCCGGGCGCGCCCACCGCCAGGGCGACGATCGTCTCCATCACGTCGGCGTAGTAGGCCGCGCCCCCGGTGCCGTGCTCGATCATGTCAAGCAGGGTGGTGGTCAGCTCGGCCGGCGGCAGGTCCCACAGCGACAGGCTGGCCTCGTCGGGCCAGACCGCGGTGAACCGGGCTCCCGCGTCGCGGAGCACCCGGCGGACCCGGTCCGCGATCCGCCGCGAGTCGGCGCCGCCCTTGCAATCAAGCACGACGAGCAGTGGCCGCCGCCCGCCACCCGACGCGTGCAGCTGCAGCCCGCGGGCGAGGAACCCGGCCCACAGCCGCAACAGCAGCGTGGTCTTGCCCGTCCCGGTCGTCCCGATGACCACCTGATGGGATCGCAGCCGCGGGTAGGGAATGGCCGCGAGGTCCGCGGCCGGGTGCCCGGCGGTCCTGATCACCGCGCCCGCCACGATGTCCCCGTGCCGGGTGACCAGCGGCACCGAGCCCGGAGCGGCGATCCTGGCCCGCGCCGTGCGCGCCTGCCGCCGCCACTGGCGCGCCTGGAAGGCGGCCGGGGAGGTGGGGAACAGCCCGCCGGTCCCGGTCTCCATCGTGTAGATCCGCCGCGACCAGGCCAGCCCGCCCACGGCCAGGCCGAGCGGGATCGCGGCCGGGGCGATGGTGGCAGCGGCCAATGCCACCGAGCCCGCGGCCACCTGGTGCCAGGCGGTCAGCCAGGCCTGGTACGGCGCGGTCGCGACCCGCCACGCCGACCGGGTGGCGACGGCGACCGCCGCCAGCCAGGCCGCCACCATGGGCAGGCAGGCCAGCGCCGCCCGGTACAGCCGCCGCGGTGGCCAGCCGCGCAGCCAGGCCAGCGTCACCGCCAGCGCGGCCACCAGCGAGACCGGCGCGGCGGCGGCGACAATCAGCACGGCCACGCCGACCCGGGCCAGCCTGGCCGCCGCGCGCAGCACCGCGAGCAGCGCCAGCAGGCCCAGGTAGCGCCGGATCACCGGGCCCGCCCCCCGGCACGGGCCGCGGGGCCGGGCAGGTACGCCCCCGGCGGCAGGCCGCGGATCTCCACCCGGCCCGCGGCATCGCCCAGGGCGGCCCGGGCCCGGGCCACCGTCGGCCGGGCGGCGGCCGAGCACAGGTACACCGCCCGGGCATGGCGCGGGGGAGCCGCAGGCACCCGGGCCTGCCCGGCCGGGCAGCCGTAGTCCCCGGTCCTGGTGAGGATCTCCGACATGATGGCGGCGGTCCTGGCGACCGTCTTCGGCGTCAGCTCGGCCTCGATCGCCCAGCACTCCCCGGCGAAGCCGGCCAGGGCGCCGTCCGGCCAGTGCACCTCGCCGTCCGGGATGTGCTCGCGTAACCCGACCCGGCCGCCGGCCCTGGCGCGGAGCCGGCGCTCGCCACGCCAGAACGCCCCGGCGGTGGCATACCCGGAGGCCGCCTCCAGGGCCAGCCGCACCGAGGTGACCGCGCGCAGGTGCGCGAGGCGTGATAACGCGGGCGAGGCGGCCGTGTAGGGCAGGCCGCAGGCGGTCAGCCCGGCCCGGGTCAGCCACACCCAGGCGCGGCCCGGCCCGATCCTGGCGGACTCGGCGTAGCGGGCCCGCCGCCAGGCCAGCGCGATGGCGCGGGCCCGCGGCTCGGTCACGCCGAGGACGACGGCAAGCTGGTCGAGCTGCACGGCGTACATGTCGGCCACGAACAGCAGGCCGGCGATGTCGCGCTCGGTGAGCCGCCCGGATGCGACGGTGCCATCCGCTTCAGCGGCGGTGACATTCGCTCCGGCGGCGCTGGCATTCGCTCCGGCCGCGGTGGCATCCACGGGTCCACTACACCACGACCGCCCGACATGCGGTAAGGGGTGGCGCGAGGCGGTGCTGGTAAGGCAGAATCCGAAGAGGAGTGCTAGCGGCAGCATGTCGCGGGAACCGGGTATCCGGGCCGGAGGCGGCGGGCCGAGGTCGTTGGGGAAGACGCACCTCGTCCGCACGCAGGGAGGCCAGGGTGACCGTTCGCGGCGTTCTGCATGTACATTCCGCGCCCCCGGCGCTCAGTCCTCATGTGGAGTGGGCGGTGGCCGGGGTTCTTGGTGTGCCTGTCGGCATGCCATGGGTAAACCAGCCCGCCGCGCCCGGCATGATGCGCGCCGAGCTTGACTGGCGGGGCCCGCCCGGCACGGCGGGGGAGATCACCTCCGCGCTGGCCGGGTGGAACCGGCTGCGCTTCGAGGTCACCGAGGAAGCCAGCCCGGGCTGCGACGCGCTGCGGTTCAGCTACACCCCCGCGCTCGGCGTGTTCTCGGCGGTCACGATGGCCAACGGCGACATCCTGGTGCCGGAGAACCGGCTCCGGGCGGCGATGACCGTGGCGGCCGCCCCGTCCGGCGTCGCCCGGCTGGCACACGGCGAACAGGACGCGGCGAGCGCGCTGGAGGAGGAGCTCTCCCGGCTGCTCGGCGAGCCCTGGGACTGCGAGCTGGAACCGTTCCGGTGCGCCGCCGACGGCGCGCCGGTCCGCTGGCTGCACGCCACCGGCTGACCGGCGCCGGCCTGCGGCCGCCAGGTTCGGCGGGCCGGGCGCCGGCGATAGAATTTCCCCAGACCGGCCGATGTTTCCGTGCCGCGGAGCGGCGGGCAGTGCCCGGCGGCCCGGCCCGGGGGTGCGGCCGGGATTCGGGCCGCGGCCGCTGCCGTAGCCCGCTGGGCCCGCGAGCCTGGAGGAGACATGACCATCGAGATCTCCGTCCCCGACGATTGGACTCCCGGGCAGGCCGTCGCCGTCCGGGCCCTGTTGCAGCGGGCGATGCACGGCGGGCACCCGCTCATCACGGCGATCAGGGCGGACGCCACACCGGAACAACTGCATGACATCTATGACCGGGTCGGGGTGCTGCTCCACGAGGCTGGCATGGCCGCGTGAGCGGCCCGGCCCAGGCAACACCCCGTAAGGTCATCCTCGACTGCGACCCGGGCATCGACGACGCGTTCGCGATCGCCTTCGCCTGCGGGCACCCGGGCGTTGAGCTGTGCGGCGTCACCACGGTGGCCGGCAACGTCGGCCTGGACCGGACGACCGGCAACGCGCTGGCCGTGCTCGAGTTCCTCGGCCGGGCCGAGGTGCCCGTCGCCGCGGGCAGCCCGGCGCCGCTGCTGCGCCCCTTCGCCGATGCCCATGACGTGCACGGCGAGTCCGGGCTCGGTGCCGCCAGGCTGCCCGCGCCCCGGGGCAGGCCCGCTGACGCGCACGCGGTGGACTTCCTCATCGAGACGATCGCGGCCGCGCCGGGCGAGGTGACGCTCGTCGCGACCGGGCCGCTGACAAATATCGCGCTGGCGGCCCGCCGTCACCCGCCGCTGGCCGCCCAGGTCGCGGACTTCGTCATCATGGGCGGGTCGGCGAGCCGGGGCAACGTCACCCCGGCCGCGGAGTTCAACATCGCCTGCGACCCCGAGGCCGCGGCGATCGTGTTCGGCGCGGGCTGGCGGGTGACCATGGCCGGGCTCGACGTGACCCACCAGGCGCGGGCCACCGCCGGGATACGGGACCGGCTGCGCGCCCTCGGCCGGCTGGGCGACGAACTGCTGCTGCCGGGGCTGCGCGGCTACCGGAGCGTGGCCGGCGGGGCGGGCCAGCCGGTGCATGACGTCTGCGCGGTGGCCCTGGTGGTCGCGCCCGGCCTGTTCGGCTGCGAGCCCGCCCGGGTCGAGGTGGAGGTCCAGGGCCGGTGGACGTCGGGCATGACCGTCACCGACTTCGGCGCGGCGGCCGAGGACCGCAACGCGCTGGTCGCGATGTCGGTCGACGCCCCGGCGTTCTGGGACCTCGTGCTCGGCGCGCTGGAGCGGACCGCCGCGGCGATGGACGGCGGCTGAGCGCCGGGGCGGCGAACCGGGGTCGGCGGCTGAGCGGCCGGCCGGCCAGCCGGTCAGCGGCGGGAGGCGCGGGCGACGACGAACTCCTCGGCGCGCTTGCGCGCCGACTGGAAGGCCGCCAGGGCCGGGGACAGCGGCAGCCGCTCGTAGTAGTACTCGGCCAGCGGGAAGACCTGGCCGCCGAAGCGCTCCTTGATGCCCGCCAGGCTTTCCTTGCCGCCCGATTCCCCCATCTCGAGGTACTGGCACCCGGTCTCGCACGCGTACCGCAGGCTCTCTTCGATCAAGACCTCGGTCAGCCGGTACCTGGCCGGCAGCGACCGGTCGGCGTACATCCGCCAGCCGACCGCGCTGCCACCGGTGCGCAGAACGATTGCCGCGCCGACCGGCCGGCGGTCCTGCCAGGCGACCCGGATGTGGCAGCCGCCGCCCAGCGTGCCGGCCACGCTCGCGAACTTCGCGAACGGCTCCGCCCGCCGGGCCTGCCACCTGGCCACGGCCAGCGGGACCCTCCGCTGCCTGGCCCGCCAGTCGATCCAGCCCAGGTAGATGTCGTAGAAGGCCCGCACCAGGTCCGGGGCGTTCCCGCCGGTCATGGTGATCCCGGCGCGCTCCAGCCGCCGCCGGGCGCCGCGGATGTTGCTCCGCACCTTCCCCGGTACCGTGCGCGCCCAGTAGTCCTCGAACGGCTCGTCCAGGTGGGCGACGTGGACCTTGCGGGCGATCGCCGAGGTGCCGTGCCGTGCCTGTGCCCACGCGGGCGCCGCGCCGAAGGCGGGGCGCACTGTCGCGCTGAGGACGCGGTGCGCGGCGATGTCGGCGCACACCAGGTCCACCTCGTCCGGGCGCACCCCGCCGGGCGCGAGGACGCCGCCGGTGCCCCAGCCGTGCGGCCAGGACGCCTCGATCTCCGGCAGCCCGGGCACGCTCCTGCGGGCGGCCATCAGGACAAGCTGCCGTCCGCCGGTAAGCTCGTACAGCCTGCTGGCGTCGCGCCACTGGCTGCCGGAGCAGACACAGTCCCGCCAGGCAGGCGTCTGAAAGGGCATGGTCGAGGGGTCGGCGGTGGCCACGCTCTCCCAGACACCGGCGGGAACCGGGGTCGTCACCCGTACCGGGTGCCCCGCCCACCGCACATCCCAGGAGCGTGCCTGCGCCCCGGTAGTCCCGCCCCGCCGCGCACCGTTGCGCGTAACCGTCATCGTGCTAGCAACCCCCCCGGGTCCTACCTGCCGTGACGCTATGGCCTAAATCAACGCAAAAGAGCCGGTCGGCCATTACCCGCGCCCATGTTGGCGCGAGTTATACGCGGCTACGGTAGCAGCCTTGCGCAATTGCAGAGAATGCCGGGTTTGCCGTGGCTTTCCGTGCGCCGCCGCTAGCGGGTGCGGGACAGCAGGGCGTCCGCGGAACGGGTGTTGAGGATCCGCTCCGGCGGGATGCCGAGGCCCTCGGCGCGGGCGCAGCCGAACTCCAGCCAGTCGAGCTGGCCGGGTGCGTGCGCGTCGCTGTCGATGCTGAACAGGCAGCCCATCTCCACGGCCAGGCGCAGCAGCCGGCTCGGCGGATCGCGGCGCTCCGGCCGGCAGTTGATCTCCACCGCGACCCCGTGGTCGCGGCAGGCGGCGAACACCTGCTCCGGGTAGAACGCCGACTCCGGCCTGCCGCGCCCGCCGCGCCCGCCCAGCAGCCGGCCGGTGCAGTGGCCGAGCACGTCCACGTGCGGGCTGGACACCGCGGCCACCATCCGGGCGGTCATCGGCCCGGCGGGCATCCGCAGCTGCGAATGCACGCTGGCCACCACCACGTCCAGGCGGCCGAGCAGGTCGTCGGACTGGTCCAGCGAGCCGTCGTCGAGGATGTCCACCTCGATCCCGGTCAGGATGCGGAACGGGGCCAGCCCGGCGTTGAGGCGGCCGACCAGCTCAAGCTGTGCCTCCAGGCGCTCCGCGGACAGCCCGCTGGCCACGGTCAGCCGCGGCGAGTGGTCGGTCAGCGCGATCCACTCATGCCCGAGGTCCCGGGCCGCCTCGGCCATCTCCTCGGGCGGGCTGCCGCCGTCCGACCAGTCCGAGTGACTGTGGCAGTCGCCGCGCAGCGCCGCCCGCAGCCCGGTGGGCACCGCCGGCGGCGCCTCGGCCAGCAGCCTGGCCAGGTAGTCGGGCTGCTGCCCGGCCGACGCCTGGGTGATCACCTCGGCGGTGACCTTGCCGATCCCGGGGAGCGCCTCCAGGGTGCCGTCCCGGATCCGCCGGTCCAGCTCGCCCGCGGTCAGGCCGGCCACCACCTGGGCGGCCCGGCGGAACGCCCGCACCCGGTACGTCGGCGCGGCGGCGCGCTCGAGCTGGAACGCGATCTGCCGCAACGCCTGGACTGCTTCCACACCCAACAGATACCAGGGCCGGCTCCCGGCCGCCCGCGGCACCCGGGCGGCGCGGCGCGGCCGTGGCGCGGCGGCCGGAGTGTCCGACCCCCTGCCTACGCTGGGGGCATGGACTGGAAGATCGAGCTTGTCGCCATCCCAGTGACCGACGTGGACCGGGCCAAGGCCTTCTACGTGGACCAGGTCGGCTTCCACGCCGACCACGACCACCAGGTCAACGAGGCGCTGCGGTTCGTGCAGCTCACCCCGCCGGGGTCGGCCTGCTCGGTGGTGCTGGGCACCGGGGTCACGCAGATGCCGCCGGGGTCACAGAAGGGCGTCCAGGTCGTGGTCGAGGATGCCGCGGCCGCCCGCAAGCACCTCATCGACAACGGCGTCGAGGCCAGCGAGGTCGACGAGCAGCCGTGGGGAAGGTTCGTCTTCTTCAGCGACCCCGACGGCAACACCTGGGCCCTGCAGGAGCTCCCGCCGCGCACCTGACGGGCCTTACGGCCCTGCCGGCTGACCCTGCTCGCCGCCCTTCGGGCGGCTTCGCCTCTGGGTCAGGTGCGCGATGCTAGCCCGGGGGGCCGAGCCCCCCGGAACCCCCGCGATCGATGGCGCAGGCCGGCCGTCCGGTATCCGATCGCGCGTGGCCGCGTCCATAGGGCTGCCGGACGGCCGGTTCAGGGCAATGGCAGGGCCGGCATCCTAGGACGGCGGGGTCCAGACGTACGGCGTCGTCGTGGTCAGGGGCTGGAAGCCCAGGCGGCGGAGGATCGGGGCGCTGTCGCTGGAGGCGTCTACCTGCAGGTAGCGGACGTCACGGGCGACGGCGAGCTGGGCCCGCCGGGCGACCAGCGCGCGGTAGATCCCCCGGCCCCGCCACTCGCGCAGGGTCGCGCCGCCCCACAGGCCGGCGAACTGCGCCCCGGGCCGGAACTCGACCCAGCCGGCCGCGACCACCCGGCGGCCCGCCTCGGCGGTCAGCACGATGTAGTCATCGGGCGTGGCGGCCACCTGGCGGATCAGGTGATCGCCGGCCCAGTCCCGGTCGGTGGCCCACACCTCCGACTCCATGGCGCCGATCCGGCGCATGTCCGCGTCCGCGGTGACCTGCCGCAGCACCACGCCATCGGGCAGCACGGGCTCGGCCGCGATCGCGGCAGCGAGCGCGACGACCACGGTCTCGGCCGGCTCCGGCACGAATCCGGCCGCGCGCAGCCGGTCCGGCAGGTCGGCAGGCTCGTCGTAGTCGTAGGTCTTCCATTCGACCGCCTCGCCACGGGCGGCGAAGTAATCCCGCTGGCGGGCGATCAGCCGGTCGAGTTCGGCCCCCCGGGCCCCGGTGTCACGCGGGGCGCTGATGAACCCGCGCTCCTGGCCGACCACGCGCACCACCGGCCCGTCGGCCTCGTGCCAGACCCCGGGCGGCGGGTCCGGCGGTTCCGCGCGGGCCTGCGCGTCGAACGCGGCAAGCAGCGCCTCGGTGCTTTCCACGGTGCCGACTCTACGGGCGGCCGCAACCCGTTTTCCGCCCGCCGCTCCCCGGCCGGCCACCCGGCCGCCGGGTCACGGCCCGGTCAGGCCGCCGTCCAGCCAGGCCGAGAACAGGCCGTGGGCGTGCGCCGCGGCCCGCCCCCAGGCACCGTTCGCGTCGCGGAACAGCGCGCCGGTGACGGCCTCGTCCAGCGGCCCGGCGAAGCGCAGCCATGACGCGGCGATCGGCTGGGTGGCCTCCGGGTGGAACTGCAGCCCGGCGTGCGGGCCGTAGCAGAACCCTTGCACGCAGACCTCGTTGGCGGCGATCCGCACCGCCCCGGCGGGCAGGTCGAAGGCGTCCCGGTGCCAGGACAGCCACGGCCCGTCCGCCATGCCGGGGCGCTCGCTCGCCACGTGCGCCCAGCCGATCTCCGGAACATCCAGCCGGTAGAGGCGTCCGCCGAGGACACGGGCCAGCGCCTGGGCGCCGAAGCAGATGCCGAGCACCGGCACGGACGCCGCCAGCATGCGCTCGATGAAGGCAAGCTCACCGGCCAGCCAGGGCACCGTGTCGTCGTAGGCGGTCAGCTCGGAGCCGAGGATGACCGCGGCGTCGAAGCCCGGCGCCGCCGGAAGCGGCTCCCCGGCGTGCAGCGCCACGGTCTGGACGCTCAGCGACCGGCCCGCCGCCCAGTCCGCCAGCAGCCCGGCCGGGGCGTGGCGGCCGTGCTCGACCACCAGCAGGCGCCGCGGGCCGGGTCTGCCGGGACCGGCCCGCCTGGGATCCGGCCGCCCCCCGTCAGCCATTACAGCGGGATGTTGCCGTGGGCGCCGCGGCGCTGCGGCGCGTCCGCGATGGCCCGGACGATCGCTTCCCTGGTCCGGGACGGCTCGATGATCTCGTCGACCACGCCCAGCGCCTGGGCCCGCTCCAGGCCGCCGGCCTCCCGCTGGTGCTCCGCGGCGAGGTCCGCCTCGACCTCGTGCAGCTTGTCCGGTGGCACGTCGGCGAGGGTGCGGCGGTGCAGGATGCGGATGGCGGCCACCGGCCCCATGACCGCGATCTCGGCGCCGGGCCAGGCGAAGACCTTGGTGGCGCCCAGCGCGCGGGAGTTCATCGCGATGTACGCGCCGCCGTAGGTCTTGCGCAAGACCAGGGTGATCCGGGGGACGCTGGCCTCGGCGAAGGCGTGCAGCAGCTTCGCGCCGCGGCGCACCACCCCGTCCCACTCCTGGCCGACGCCCGGCAGGTAGCCGGGCACGTCCACCAGCACCACCAGCGGCACGCCGAGCGCGTCGCACATGCGGACGAACCTGGCCGCCTTCTCCGCCGAGGTGGCGTCCAGGCAGCCGCCGAGCCGCAGCGGGTTGTTGGCGATGACGCCGACGGTGCGGCCGGCCAGCCGGCCGAGGTGGGTGACCACGTTCGGCGCCCACCGCGGGTGCAGTTCGATGCCCGGGCCATCGAGCAGCGCGGCGATCACCGGCTTGATGTCGTAGGCGCGGCGGGGTGAGTCGGGCAGGAGCCCGGCCAGATCGGACGCGCCGTCCTGGCCGTCGCCCGGCCGCTCCGCGGCCGGGTCGATGGTGCCCTGGTCGCCGAGCAGCAGGGTCAGTTCCCTGGCCCGCTCGATGGCGTCGGGGTCCGAGGGCGCGACAATGTGAACCACGCCGGACCTGCGGGAATGCGGCTCAGGCCCGCCGAGGCGGGCCATGTCCACGTCCTCGCCGGTCACGCTGCGCACCACGTCGGGGCCGGTGACGAAGATCCGGCCCTGCTCGGAGAGGATCACCACGTCGGTCAGCGCCGGCCCGTAGGCGGCACCGCCCGCCGCGGCGCCGAGCACCACGGAGATCTGCGGGACCACGCCCGAGGCCCGGGTCATCGCGGCGAACACGGTGCCGACCGCGTGCAGGCTCTCCACGCCCTCGCGCAGCCGGGCGCCGCCGGAGTGCCACAGGCCGATCACCGGCGCCGCCTGGGCGATGGCCTCGTCGTAAGCGGCCACGATCGCCTGGCAGCCCGCGGTGCCCATGGCCCCGCCCTGCACCTTGGGGTCGCTGGCGAAGGCGACCGCCGGCGTGCCGCCGATCTGCCCGCACGCGGCCAGCGCGCCGCTGTCGTCGTGCGGGGTCAGCAGCCGGACGGTCCCCGGGTCGAACAGGGCCTGCAGCCGGACCTCCGGATCGCGGCTCAGCGTCGGCGCTGCCTGCCGGTTGGCGTCCGGCGCCGGGCGCGGCGCTGCCTCAGGCTGGGTTCGGCTGTCTAGTACGGTCACCGGGGCCTCCTTGCGGTCGCGGGTAGCGGTCAGGCGACGGTGAAGGCGAGCGTCACGTTGTGCCCGCCGAAACCGAACGAGTTGTTCAGCGCCGCCATGGGTGCGTCGCCGTGCGGGGCGAGTTCCCGTGGCTTGGTTGCGATGTCGACGCGGGCGTCCTCGTCCGGGTCGTCCAGGTTGATGGTCGGCGGGGCCACCCGGTCGCGCAGGGCGAGGATGGTGGCGACCGCTTCCACGGCGCCGGCGCCGCCGAGCAGGTGCCCGGTCATCGACTTGGTGGCGGACACCACCACGCCGTCGGCGGCCCGGCCGAGCGCGGCGGCGATGGCCTGGCCCTCCACGGCATCGCCGGCCGGGGTGGCGGTGGCGTGCGCGTTCACGTGCACCAGCTGGTCCGGGTCCAGGCCGGCGTCGGCGAGCACCGCCTGGATGGCGGCGACGATGCCGCGGCCGGTGGGTTCCGGCTGGGCGATGTGGTGCGCGTCGGCCGAGTAACCCGAGCCGGCCGCCACGGCGTACAGCCGGGCGCCGCGCCGCTGCGCGTGCTCGGCCGACTCCAGCACCACCATGCCCGCGCCCTCGCCGAGCACGAAGCCGTCCCGGCCCTTGTCGAACGGCCGCGAGGCGCGCTCCGGCTCGTCGTTGCGGGTGGACAGCGCCCGCATGGCGGCGAACGCCGCGACGTTCAGCGGGATGATCGCCGCCTCGGTGCCGCCGGCCAGCACCACGTCGGCCCGGCCCATCCGGATCATGTCGATGCCGTAGCCGATGGCCTCGGCACCCGACGCGCAGGCGCTCACCGTGGTGTGCACCCCGGCGCGCGCCCCGATTTCGATGCCGATCCACCCCGCCGAGCCGTTCGGCATGAGCATCGGGACCGTGAACGGAGAGAGGCGCTGCCAGCCGCGGTCGCGCAGCGTGTCGTAGGCGGCGAGGGTCGAGGAGACCCCGCCGATGCCGCTGGACACGACCACCCCGAGCCGCTCCGGCGGCACCTCCGGCGCGCCCGCGTCCGCCCACGCCTCCCTGGCCGCGACGAGCGCGAACTGCTCGCACCGGTCCAGCCGCCGCGCCTGGACGCGGTCGAGCACCGTGGCCGGGTCGACCGCGGCCCGCGCGGCGATCCGGGCCGGCAGGCTCGCGTACCCGTCGTCGGTCAGCGCCGTGGCGCCGCTGCGCCCGGCCAGCATCCCCTCCCAGGTACTCGGCACGTCACCGCCGAGCGGCGTGGTCGCACCGAGACCGGTGACCACGACACGTGGCTGGTCTGCCCGCACTCCTCATCAGCTCCTTCGCTGCGGTGCCGTCGCCGGCCGGACGGCACCGCGGCCAGCGGTCCCGGCGATCAGGCCGACACCTCCGCACGGCGGACGTAGTCGATGACGTCCTGCACCGTCTTCAGGTTCTTCAGCTCGTCGTCGGGGATCTCGACGCCGAACTTGTCCTGGGCCGCCACCGCGATCTCCACCATCGACAGCGAGTCGATGTCGAGGTCGTCGACGAAGCTCTTGTCCGGGGTGACCTCGTCCGCGGGGACGCCCGCGACCTCGTCGATGATCTCCCCGAGGCCGGTCTGGATTTCCTCTTGGGTCATAGCCATGAGATGCGTTCTCTCCTTCGCTCATTGGGTTGCGGAAAGCGCCCCGGCGCGGGCCGTGGCGCCCGGGCCCGGTCAGGGTACCTTGATCACTTGCGCGGCGTAGCTGACGCCCGCCCCGAAGCCAAGCAGCAGGACCGCGTCACCCGAGGCCAGCTCGCCACGCTCGATCATGCGGGACAGGGCCAGCGGGATCGACGCGGACGAGGTGTTCCCCGCGTGCACGATGTCGTCGGCGACCAGCGCCTGCGGGGCGCGGAGCTTGCGCGCGATCGCCTCGACGATGCGCAGGTTCGCCTGGTGCGGCACGAACGCGGCCAGGCTGGCCGGATCCACCCCGGCCTTCTCGCAGGCCTTCAGCGCGACCGGGTGCAGCGCGGTGGTGGCCCACCGGAACACCGCCTGCCCCTCCTGGTGGATGAACGAGTACCGGTCGGCGATGTAGATCTTGTCGGCCATGCCGCCGTCGCTGCCCCACACCACCGGCCCGACGCCGGGCGCGGCGCCCGGCTCGGTGACTGGGCCCACCACCGCGGCGCCCGCACCGTCGGCGAAGATGATGCAGGTCGAGCGGTCGGTCCAGTCGACCCACTGGGACAGCTTCTCGGCCCCGATCACCAGCACGTTGCGCGCGCTGCCGGCCCGCACCGCGTCGCTGGCGGTGCCGAGCGCGTAGCAGAAGCCGGCGCAGGCCGCGTTCAGGTCGTAGGCGCCCGGCGCGGTGATGCCGAGGCGGGTAGCCACGATGGCGGCGGTGTTCGGGATCATGACCTCCGGGGTGCAGGTGGCCACGGTCACCAGGTCGATGTCGGCGGCGGACAGGCCGCTGGCGGCCAGCGCCTTACCGCCCGCGGCCACGGCCATGTCCGCGACGCTCTCGTCCGGGCTGGCCAGCCGCCTGCTCTCGATGCCGACCCGGCTGCGGATCCACTCGTCGCTGGTTTCGACGGTCCCCGCCAGGGTCTCGTTGGTGAGCACGTTCGGCGGCTGGTACCCGCCGAATGCCAGGATCCGCGAGCCCTGGGACCCTTCAGTCAGTCGCATCGGTGGCGCACCCTTCTCTGGGCCTCATCGTGTGCTCCGCTACCCGGCGCCGCGGCCCTCATGCCGCCTCCGGCTGCAGCCTGACCAGCGGCTGGCCCGCGGCGACCGGGTCGCCGTCCTCGACCAGCCACTCCAGGACGACCGCGGCGAAGCCGGGAGTCACCGGCTGCTGGCCGCTCCTGGCCTCCACATGCCCCAGCGGCGCGCCGGGACCGATGTGGGCGCCCGGCGCCACGTCCTGGCCATCGGCCCGGAAGGTGCCCGCCGCCGGGGCGACCAGCAGCCGCCAGTCCGGGGTGTGGCCGGCGTAGTGGTGGTCCGGCGTGCAGTGCTCGGCCAGCAGCGCGCGCGCCGCCGCCAGGTCCTCCGGCGTCTTCAGGGCGGCCCGGGCCAGCTGCGGCAGGGCCCGCCGGGCAAGGCCGGTCAGCGTGCCGCCCGGCGGGAGCTCGATGAGCGCGGTGGCGCCGAGCCCGGACATCGTGCGCATGCACTCGTCCCACCGGACCGGGGCGCTCACCTGGGTGACGATCCGCTCCAGCCAGTCGCGGCCCGAGGTGACCGCCGCGCCGTCGGCGTTGGACAGCAGCGCCAGGCCCGGGTCGCTCACGGCGACCGAGGCCGCCGCCTCCCGCAGCGCGTCGACGGCGGGTGCCATATGGGTGCTGTGGAACGCGCCGGCCACGCTCAGCGGGCGCAGCCGGGCGCCGGCCGGCGGTGCGGCGGCGAGCGCGCCGAGCTGTGCCATGGTCCCGGCCGCCACGATCTGGCCCGCGCCGTTCACGTTCGCCGGGGTGAGCCCGTGCGCGTCAAGGGCGGCGAGCACCTCGTCCTGGTCGCCGCCGAGCACGGCGGTCATGCCGGTCGCCTCGGCGGCCGCCGCCTTGGCCATGGCCCGGCCGCGCACGCCGACCAGGCGCATCGCGTCCTCGGGCGACAGCACGCCGGCGATGGCCCCGGCGGCGAGTTCCCCCACGCTGTGCCCGGCCGCGATGACGGCCTGGTTGCGCGCCTGGCCCAGATCACCGAACAGCACCTCGGCGACCGCTAGCGCGGCGGCGACCAGCAGTGGCTGGGCGATCGCGGTGTCGGTGATCTCCTCGGCACCCGCGGTCGTGCCATACCTGATGAGGTCGCACCCGGCGAGGTCGGACCAGGCGGCCAGGCGGTCGGCGACGCCGGGCAGGTCCAGCCAGGGCGCCAGGAAACCAGGGGCTTGCGCGCCCTGGCCCGGGGCAGCGATAACGAGCATCTCTCTACCCTGCACTGTAGAAGTCCGCCATGGGGGATGAGGAAGATGACGAACTTATCCCGGGTAGCTTTGTAGGTTTCCCACAGGTCACGTTCGCTTGTGAACGAGCCGTCCGAGGACGATGGCCACCCACAGGGTGAACCCGTCACGGCCGGTGACAGCGGACAGCCCGGTCAGCTCACTGACCCGGCGCAGCCGGTAACGGACGGTGTTGGGGTGCACGAAAAGCAGCCGCGCCGCCGCCTCCAGCGAGAACCCCTGCTCCAGGTAGGTCGTGACGGTTTCGACCAGCGCCGCGCCGCCGCTCAGCATCGGCTCGTACACGTCGGCGAGCAGCTCGGCGCGGGCCGCCTCGTCGCCGTCCAGGGCGCGCTCGGGCAGCAGGTCGGCGGCCAGCACCGGGCGCGGCGCGTCCGGCCAGGCCGGTGCCGCGCGCAGCCCGGCCACGGCGGCGGCCGCGGACGGCCCGGCGGTGTGCAGGTCCGGGACCGAATGCCCGACCACCACGGGTCCCGGTCCGAACCGGCCGGTGAGCTGCTGCGCCGCGGCGAGCGGGTCGGCGCTGCCGCCGAGCACCACCACCAGCCTGCTGCCCTGGACCCCGGCCAGCAAGTCCAGCCTGGACCGGCGGGCGATCGCCCGCAGGTCCTCGATGATCCCCTCCGTGTCGCCGTCGTCCGCCGTGCCCGCGATCACGGCCACCGGGGCGGAGGACCAGTTCAGCGCGGCCGCCCAGGAGTGCAGCCCGTCCCTGGACTCGCCGCGGACCAGGGAGTCCACCACCAGGGCCTCCAGCCGGGCGTCCCACGCGCCCCTGGCCTCGGCGGTGCGGGCGTAGACCTGGGCGGCGCCGAAGGCGATCTCCCTGGTGTAGCGGAGCACCGCGTCGCGCAGTTCCGCCTCGCCGCCGGGCGCGGCGAGCCGGTCGACCTGGGCCTCGACCACGTCGATGGTGATGCGGACCATCTCCACCGTTTGCTGCAGGCTCACCGCCCTGGCCAGCTCGCGGGGGGCGGTGCCGAACACCTCGCCGGCCACGGCGGGGCGGCGCTGCGGGTGCTTCACCCAGTCCGCGAAGGCGGCGATGCCGGCCTGGGCGACCAGGCCGATCCAGGAGCGGTTCTCCGCGGACAGGGCGCGGAACCAGGGCAGCCGCTCCTCCATGGAGGCTATGGCCGCGGTGCCGAGCGCGCCCATGGCCTGCTCCAGCCGCCGGATCGTCTCGGCCCGGACCGGCTGGGCGCGGACCGGTCCCGCCCGGACCCCGGCCGCGCCGGCCGGTGCCGGAATATCCGGCTCGGGCGCGTCGCGCCCAGGCACCTGCCGCGCTGCTGTCACCGCTCCAGCCTGTCACGGAGCAGGCCCGATTGCCGAGCACCGGGCCACCGGGGGTCGCCCCCCGGGCAGCTAGCACGGCTACGCCGCGCTGTGCAGCGCGATCTGGCACAGTTCCGGCAGCTTCGGCTCGGCCAAGCGGGCGGCGATGCGCACCCCGGCCCAGGCCAGCGCGATGCCGTAACCAGCGGCGCAGACCAGCAGCACCGGGATCCGCACCACCGCGGGGTCGGTGCTGGTGAGCACCTCCGCGGCCGCCACCGGGCCGACCGCCACCGCGGTGCCGAGCAGGCTGCCGAACGTCGCCCCGAGGGCACGGGCGGCGTGGCCCTCGGTGGCGCCGCGCACCGGGCTGCCCTCCCGCTTCTCCGTCGGGTAGGGCAGGCGCGCGGTGAAGATGTTGCTCAGCGCCATGCTCGCGCCGATGCCGGCGAAATCCACCGCCACGGCGAGGAAGCCGGCCGCCGGGTGCCCGGCGATGGCGGCGAGGCCGAAACTGATCGCGGTGAGCAGCGGCACCGCGATCACGCTCAGGGCCAGGTTCTGGCCGGAGAAGTAGCAGCGCAGCGCGCGGCGGCTGGTGAGCGCCATGGCCTCGAAGACGAAGGCCGGCCCGGTCATGCCGGCCGAGTTGGAGTGGAAGATGGCCAGCAGCGCGGCCCCGATGCCCGCGCTGGACAGCAGCGCGCCGCGGTAGGACGGCGTCAGCAGGCTGCTCACCGACGCGGCGATCATGACGACCCCGACGATGCCCCAGTAGATGAGCGAGCTTGGCTCGCGGCGCTGGTAGATCCAGAACCGGGCGGCCACCGTGCCGCGCAGCCCGTACCGGGCGAACGGCAGCGCGCCCCGGCGCACGGCCGAGGACTGGGTGGTGGTGTCGACCGTGACCAGGGCGCGGCGCAGGATGCCGGTCCAGAGCCAGCCGAGCGCCGCGGTGACGGCGGCGAGCAGCAGCAGGCTCAGCAGCGCCGCGCCGGTGCGGCCGGACGAGGCGTCCCGCACCGCGTGCGCGGCCAGGCCCGGCGGCAGCCAGCGCAGCCAGCGGTCCAGGCCGGCGAAGCTGGCCGGCCTCAGCTTGCCCTCGAAGGCCATCCTCGGCACGACCTGGCTGAGCACCTGGTAGCAGGCGAAGACCGGCAGCAGCAGGAACGCGGCCAGGTCCTTGCCCCGGCGCGAGCGCAGCAGCCCGGCCAGGCCGGTGGTCACGAACCGGGCCAGGGTGACGCAGAACAGCACCTGGAGCAGCACCGCGGCCGGCGCGATGAGCAGGCCGGGCACCCCGCGGGCCAGCCCGATGACCACCCCGAGCAGGCCGAGCACGTTGGCCAGCGGCCAGGCCCCGGTGGCCGATGCGGCCAGCAGGCCGGTGGCGAGCGGGCGGGGCCGCAGCGGATACGGGGCCAGCGTGGCGGGGTCGAGCGTGGCGTCCAGGCCGAAGGCGAAGATCGGCAGCACCAGCCAGCCGAACGCGAAGGCGGTGAAGATGGCCGTGGCCTCGTCCACCGCCGCGCCGTGGCCGCGCAGCACGGCCAGGCTGGTGAACACGATGGCCGCGACCACCGCGGCCAGGGTGGTGCTGAGGATGAATGAGATCGTGGCCCGCCGGGAGGAGCGCAGCGCGTTACTCAGCGAGCGCAGCTTCAGCCCGACGATGAGCCAAGCCACGACAGCTCCTCCTCGCCGGCCGCCCGCGCGCCGACCAGGTCGATGAACGCCTGCTGCAGCGTCTTGCCGTGCCGCACCTGCTGGATCGGGCCGCTGGCCACGATCCGGCCCTTGTCGATGATCGACACGTGGTCGCAGACCTGCTCGACCAGCTCCATGACGTGACTGGAGAACAGCACGGTCGAGCCGGAGGCGGCCAGGCGCGCCAGCAGCCGGCGAATGACGTCGGCGGACACCGGGTCCACGCCCTCCAGCGGCTCGTCCAGGAACAGCACCGGCGGGTTGTGGATCAGCGCGCAGCCGAGCGCGGCCTTCTTCCGCATGCCGGTGGAATAGTCGGCGACCAGCCGGCCGGCGTCCGCGGTGAGGTCAAGCACGCCCAGCAGCTGCCCGGCCCGGGCGCGGGCCTCGGCGGCCGGCAGGCCGCGCAGCCGCCCGGCGTACTCCAGCAGTTCCGCACCGCTGAGCCGGTCGAACAGCCGGACCCCGGCCGGGACCACCCCGATGGCCGCCTTGGCGGCGCGCGGGTCGGACCACACGTCGAGCCCGCCGATCAGCACCTGGCCGGCGTCCGGCCGCAGCAGGCCGGTCATCATCGACAGGGACGTGGTTTTCCCCGCCCCGTTCGGGCCGACCAGCCCGGCGCATGACCCGGCCGCGACGTCCAGGTCGATCCCGGCCACCGCCTCCTTCGCGCCGAAGGTCTTGCGCAGCCCGCGCACCACGATCGCCGCCTCGCCCATGCCCCCTCCTGCCGGCCCCCGTGCGGAGGTACCTGCCCGCCCGGGCGCCACGTCATGCCCTTGACCTGCGGGGACACCCGTGGCGCCGGCCGGGTCAGGGGGAGCGCAGGGCCTCGGCGGGGGACAGCCGGGCGGCGCGCAGCGCCGGGTACACGCCGGCGACAGCACCGACCGCGAGCGCGGCGGCCACCGCCAGGGCCAGCGCGCCGCCGGGGACGACAGCGCTCCAGTGCCTGGCCCGTGCGTACCCGGTGGTGGCGAAACCGCCGAGCAGCGCCCCGGCGATGCCGCCGAGCAGCGCCAGCAGCGCCGACTCCGCGATGAACTGGGCGGCGATGTGCGCGCGGGTGGCGCCGAGCGCGCGGCGCAGGCCGATCTCACCGCGCCGCTCCAGCACGGCGATGACCATCACGTTGGCGATGCCCACCCCGCCGACGACCAGGGCGACCGCGCCCAGGGCGAGGAACAGGCCCTGGAAGGCCGCGGTGGCGTCGGCCCGGGCGATCAGCGCGTCGGCCGGGTTGGTGACGGTGGCGTCCTGCGGCGCGGCCGGGTCGGCGGTCGCCGGGAGCACCCCCGCCACCGCCGCGACGCTGGCCGGGGCGGTCCGCACATAGATCTCGGCCGGGCTGGCGCGGGCGTGCAGCAGGCTGCGCGCGATGGGCAGGCCGATCAGCACGGCGCGGTCCAGTTCCGGAGCGAGCGGCGCCGGCGCCAGGATGCCGGCCACCGCGAACCAGTGCCCGCCGAGCCAGACCTGGGCCCCGCCACCGGCCCGGTCGATGCCCAGCGCGCTCGCGGCGCTGGCGCCGAGCACGGCGGCGGGGAACCGGGCCGTCGCCGGGTTCAGGAAGGTGCCCCTGGCCAGGTGCCCCTGCACGGTGCGGAGCAGGTTGGTGGTGGCCGAGTAGACGGCGATCGCGTCGGTGTTCGCCGCCGGGATCCGGTCGTTGCGGTACACGCTGGCGGCCACGTCCCCGATGGCCGCGGCGGACTGGACCGGCCCGATCCTGGCCACCATGGCGGGCGCCGCGGCGGGCAGGCTGGCCGGGGCGCCGGCCAGCGACTGGCCCGGGGTGACCGTGAGCATGTTGGTGCCCAGCGCGTCGATCTCGGCGATGAGCTGGGCCCGGCTGGAACTCGAGATGCCGGTGACCGCGACCAGCGTGGCGACCCCGAGGGCGATGCCGACCGCGGACAGCAGGGCGCGCAGCGGGCGCCCGGTCAGCCCGAGCCGGGCCAGGTGCCACACGTCCGGGGCCCGCAAGCTGCTGCGCGGCCCGGTCATGCCGCGCTCCCGGTGTCGGACTCGACGGCGCCGTCGCGCAGCGCGATCGTGCGCGGCACGGCGCGGGCGATCTCCGGGTTGTGGGTGGCGACAAGGATCGTGCTGCCCGCCGCGTTCAGCTCGGCGAGCAGGGCGAGGATGCTCAGCCCGGTGGCGGTGTCCAGGCTGCCGGTGGGCTCGTCGGCCAGGATGACCGCGGGCCTGCCGATAAGCGCCCGGGCGATCGCGGCCCGCTGCCGCTCACCGCCGGACAGCTCGCCGGGCCGGTGCCACATCCGGTGGGACAGCCCCACCGTGGCCAGCGCGCCGGCCGCCGCCGCGCGCCGCCGCGCGGCCGGGATCCCCCGGTACAGCAGGCCGTTGGCCACGTTGTCCAGCGCGGACAGGGTGGGTACCAGGAAGAACTGCTGGAACACGAAGCCGATCCGGTGCGCGCGGACCGCCGCGAGCTCGTGGTCGGCGAGGCGCCCGACGGCGGTGCCGCCGACCCGCACCTCCCCGGACGTGGGCCGCTCCAGCGTGCCGGCCAGGGCGAGCAGCGTGGACTTGCCGGACCCCGACGGCCCCACGACCGCGGCGAATTCCCCGTCCGCGATCGCCAGCGTCACCGAGCGCAGCGCGGTAACCGGCGGCGAGCCCGGGTGCTCCTTGCCCGCCGCGGCCAGTTCCAGCGCGGTCACTGGGCCACCACCACGGTGGTCCCGGCCACGACCCCCGGCCCGGACACCTGGACCAGCGCCCCGGCGAACACCCCGGTGCGCACCCCGACGAGCCGGTGCCCGCCCGACGGCGTCACCACCTCCAGGCCGTAACCGCCGCCGTACAGCGCGAGCAGGGCGGAGACCGGGACGGCCAGCACCCCGGACGCCACATGGGTGGTCAGCGAGACCTGCACCGGCACGCCCGAGGCGGTGCCGGTGCGCCGCGGCCGGGCCGGGGTGACAGTGAGGACCGTGGTGGCCGCCCCGGACCCGCCGGGGGAAGGCCCCGGTGTGCCTGCGGTCCCGCTGGCCGAAGGCGCGGGCGGCCCGATGCCAGTGATCTTCCCGGGTGCAGAAACGCCCGAGGGCAGGATGACGGCAACCCGTTCGCCGAGCGTCACCCGTGGTGCGCTGACCGGGTTGAGCGGGACCGTGACGACCCGGTGGTCCGTGGTCACCTGGCAGGGCGCCTGCCCGGGTGTCGCCGGGTCGCCGGCGGCGAGCGCGGCCGCGCCGGTGCGCACCGGGCCGGGCAGGAACAGCACCCTGCCCAGGTCGACCTGCCCGGTGACCGGCAGCCCGGCGGCCTGCTGCCAGCGTTCCACGGCCGCCGTGGTCGCCGTGGTCCACACGTCGCCGGGGCTGGACAGCAGCCCGCTGGCATAGCCGAGGGCGATGAGGTTGCGCTCCAGTTCGGTCACATCGGGGCCGGCGGTGATGCCGGGCGCCATCGCCCGCCACGCCGGGATGCGGCCGGTCATCAGCACCACGGGCAGGTCGTCGACCGCGTACAGGGTGCCGCCCGCGCCGATGTGCCGGCCCGGGCCGGGTATCTGGGTGTAGGTCCCGGTGAGCAGGTTCACCACCGGCCTGGTGGCGGCGTAGCCGAGGGTGCCCTCGGTCAGCACGGTCGTCACCAGGCTGGTGCGGGTGACCCGGGCGGTGGTCACCGGCGGCGCCGCCGGGGCGGCCGGGGCCGCCGTGCCGCCGGTGACGGCGACCATCGCCACCGCGCCCGCGGCCGCCGCCCCGGCCAGCCCGCCGGAGGTGGCCAGCCAGCCGCGCCGCCGGGCCGGGGGCTGGATCACGGGCCGGTCCCGTTGTCCCGGACCTCCGCGGGAAGCAGGTGGCGGCAGGCGGTGTCCGCGGCGCGGAACTGCGGTGAGTAGCGGCCGAAGTCACTGGAGATGCCCGGCACGTTGCCCAGGTTCAGCGCGCCGGACGAGGTCGGGTCGAGCATGGGGATGTCGTGCGCCCGCATGCACCGGGCGTACCTGGTCAGCGCCGCGAGCCGGGCCGGTGACATGGCCGCCGCGGCGCCGGCCTCCTTGGCCTGGACGAGCGGGCGGATGAAGTGCTGGCAGGCGGCCGTCGCGGCGTTCGTGACGGGCCCCGGGGTGGGCAGGTCGGGGATGCTCAGGCCCATGTGACCGGGCCGGTGGACCGGGTCGGAGATGGGCACCCCGTGGGCGCGCATGCAGCGGGTGTAGTCCAGGATGGCCTGGTCGCCCTGTGCTGTGGCCTGCGCATTGGAGAGCGGGTGCGAGCCGGTGCTCCGGTGCCCGCCGAGGCTGGCGACCTGCGGCCCCGGCGGGGACGACGAGCAGGCCACGGCCAGCAGGACCGTCGCCGCCAAGCTGGCCGCGGTGCCCCAGGCGCGGGCGCGGCGCGGCGGCCGCGATATGGCGGCGGCGCCGGTAGTGGACCTACGGCGTTTCATCGTGGGCCTCCAGAGGTTCTCACTTGAGTGCCTTCCAGCGCAGGCTTACCGGGCGCGGGGTTACAGGGGCCGAACACGATCCGCCGGTTTCCGGCACCTTCCGGGGCCGCCCCGGCCACGCGGGCGCAGGCCGGGGCATGCCGTCCCGGTGCCGGGTGAGCGGGGCGTGTAATACGGATGTGACCCGCGGCAGGCCAGGATGAAGGGGTGCGAGTGCTCATCGTGGAAGACCAGCCCACGCTGGCCGACGACATCGCCGACGGCCTGCGCGACCAGGGCATGGCGGCCGACGTCGCCTACGACGGTGCCAGCGGCCTGGACAAGGCGCTGATGAACCACTACGACGTGGTGATCGTGGACCGGGACCTGCCCCGGATCCACGGTGACGCGGTGTGCGCCGCGCTGGTGGGCGCCGCGACCCCGGCACGGATCCTGATGCTGACCGCGGCGGGGGCCATCGGGGACCGGGTCGACGGCCTGAACCTGGGCGCCGACGACTACCTGACCAAGCCGTTCGCGTTCGCCGAGCTGGTCGCCCGGCTGCGGGCGCTGGCCCGGCGCAGCCCGTCAAGCCCGCCCGTGGCCGTCAAGGGCGACCTCGTGTTCGACCGGGCCCGCCGCAGGGTCAGCCGGGGCGGCCGGCCGATCGCCCTCACACGCAAGGAGATGGGCATCCTGGAGGTGCTGCTGGCCGCGGACGGCGGCGTGGTCAGCGCCGAGGAGCTGCTGGACCAGGTGTGGGACGAGAACGCGGACCCGTTCACCCACACCGTCACCGTCACGCTGGCCCGGCTGCGCCGCAAGCTCGGCAGCCCGGACCTGATCGAGACGGTGATCGGGTCCGGGTACCGGCTGCCGTGACCGCCTCCCGGGCCCGCCGCGGGCCGCGGCGGTGGCTGCCGCAGACCTTCCGGACCAGGCTTGCGGTGATGTTCGCCGTGCTGTTCCTGGCCGCCGGCGCGGGCCTGCTCGGCATCACCTACGGACTGGTGGCCAGCCTGCCGGTCAAGGTGCCGAGGCCAACCCATGCCCAGGCCAAGCTCGCGCTGGCCTGCAAGCTGGGCAAAGCGGGCCTTGGGCCGGCCCAGTGCTCGCAGGCGTTCTCCGCCGTCGGCGCTCAGCAGGCGGCCATCGCCCAGCGCGACCAGACCCTCACGCACCTGCTGGCCTACTCCCTGGCCGCCCTAGGGGTGATGACCGCCGTGTCCGGCGGGTTCGGCTGGGCGCTGGCCGGGCGGGTGCTGCGGCCGGTCAGCTCGATCACCGCGGCGGCCCGGCGCGCCTCGGAACGGCACCTGGGGGAGCGGCTGGCGCTGGCCGGGCCCAAGGACGAGCTGCGGGAGCTCGGGGACACCTTCGACCAGATGCTGGAACGGCTGGACGCGGCGTTCGCGATCCAGCGCCGGTTCGTCGCCGACGCCTCGCACGAGCTCCGCACCCCGCTGACCGTGATGCGGACGGCGATCGAGGTGACCATGGCCAAGCCGGCCCGCACACCGGAGCAGCTGGAGGCCATGGCCGCCAAGGTCGCCCGGTCCGCGGCCCAGGCCGAGGGGCTGATCGAGGCGCTGCTCACGCTGGCCGCCAGCGAGCAGGCACCGGCCAGCCCGGAGCTGGTGGACCTCTCCGCCGCGGCGGAGGACGCGGTCGATTCCGCCGCGGCCCGGGCACGTGAGCTTGGCCTGCACCTGGACACCGAGCTGGGGGCCGCCCCGGCCTGCGGGAACCGGCTGCTGCTCGAGCGCATGGCCGGCAACCTGGTGGACAACGCGGTGCGGCACAACATCCGCGGCGGCTGGGTGTCCATCCGCACCGGGGCCAGCGACGGGCGGGCCCGGTTCGAGATCGCCAACAGCGGGCCGGTGATCCCCGAGGAGCTGGTGCCCGCGCTGTTCGAGCCGTTCCGCCGGGTGGAGGAGCGGACCAGCGTCCGCGACGGCGCCGGGCTGGGGCTGGCCATCGTGCGCTCCATCGGCACCGCGCACGGTGCCGAGGTCGAGGCGCACAGCCTCCCGGCCGGCGGCCTGCGGATCGTGGTCACCCTGCCGCTGGCCGGCGAGGCCGGCGGGCCCGGCTGAGCCGTACGCCGGCCGCGAGTACCATACGTCGTCGGAGACGGCAAGGCCGGGCCCGGCTCACCGGCCGTGCGCCAAGGCGCTGACCGGGTGGTCGAGCCGGTATTTCTCGATCGCCTGGGACAGCGTCTCGTGCTTGACCTCACCGCGGCGGGCGAGCTGGCTGAGCACGGCCAGGGTGACCGACTCCCCGTCCACGTGGAAGAACCGGCGGGCGGCCGGCCGGGTGTCGGAGAAACCGAACCCGTCGGTGCCCAGGGAGGTGAACGGCGCGGGCACCCAGCGGGCGATCTGGTCGGGCACCGCCCGGATCCAGTCGCTCACCGCGACCACCGGGCCCTGATGGCCCTCCAGCGCATGCGTCACGTAGGGCACCCGCGGCTGCGCGTCCGGGTTGAGCAGGTTCCACTCCTCGCAGGCCAGCGCGTCGCGGCGCAGCTCTGTCCAGGATGTCGCGGACCACACGTCCGCGGCCACGCCCCAGTCCTCGGCGAGCAGCCGCTGCGCCTCCAGCGCCCAGCGCACGGCTACCCCGGAGCCGAGGATCTGCGCCCGTGGGTGTTCGCCATCCAGCTCCCCGGCCGCGGCTGCGTACCGGTACAGGCCGCGCAGGATCGCCTGCTCCAGCCCGGCCCGGGCCTCCGCCGAGTCCGCGGGCATCGGCGGCTGCTGGTACGGCTCGTTGTAGACGGTCAGGTAGTAGAAGATGTCCTCGCCCTGCGGGTGCTCCGGGCTCTCCCCGTACATCCGGCGCAGGCCGTCGGCGACGATGACCGACACCTCGTAGGCCCATGCCGGGTCGTAGGCCACGCAGGCCGGGCTGACCGAGGCGAGCAGCTGCGAGTGGCCGTCGTTGTGCTGCAGCCCCTCACCGGTGAGCGTGGTGCGGCCCGCCGTCGCGCCCAGCAGGAACCCGCGGGCGAGCTGGTCGCCGAGCGCCCACATCTGGTCGCCGGTCCGCTGCCAGCCGAACATCGAGTAGAACACGTACACCGGGATCATCGGCGCCGCGTGCGTCGCGTACGAGGTGCCGGCCGCGATCACCGAGCCCATCGCGCCGGCCTCGCTGATCCCCTCGTGCAGGATCTGGCCGCGCTCGGACTCCTTGTAGGACAGCAGCAGCGCCCGGTCCACCGCCTCGTACGTCTGCCCGTGCGGGGAGTAGATCTTGGCGCTGGGGAACAGCGAGTCCATGCCGAACGTGCGCGCCTCGTCCGGGATGATCGGCACGAACCTGTTGCCGATCCCGGCGTCCTTCATCAGGTCCTTCAGCAGCCGGACGAACGCCATCGTGGTGGCGACCGCCTGCTTTCCCGAGCCCTGCTTCAGCTCGTCGTAGACCGCGGCCCCGGGGAGGTGCAGCGGCTTGGCGCGGACCACCCGCCTGGGCAGGTAGCCGCCGAGCGCGGCACGCCGCTCCCGCATGTAGGCGATCTCGTCGGAGTTCTCGCCCGGGTGGTAGTACGGCGGCAGCTCGGCCTCCAGGGCCGCGTCCGCGATGGGCAGGTACAGCCGGTCCCTGAACTCCTTCAGCTCGGCGACGGTGAGCTTCTTCATCTGGTGGGTGGCGTTGCGGGCCTCGAAGTCCGGGCCGAGCGTCCATCCCTTGATGGTGTGCGCCAGGATCACCGTCGGCTGGCCGACTTGCTCGGTCGCCGCCTTGAACGCGGCGTAGACCTTGCGGTAGTCGTGGCCGCCCCGGGACAGGTTGCGGAGCTGGTCGTCGCTCAGGTGGGCGACCATGGCGCGCAGCCGCGGGTCGCTGCCGAAGAAGTTCTCCCTGATGTACTCGCCGGACTCCACCGCATAGGTCTGGAACTGCCCGTCGGGCGTGGTGTTCATCTTGTTGACCAGCACGCCGTCGGTGTCCTGGGCGAGCAGCGGATCCCAGTCCCGGCCCCAGATCACCTTGATCACGTTCCAGCCGGCGCCGCGGAACACCGCCTCGAGCTCCTGGATGATCTTGCCGTTGCCGCGCACCGGCCCGTCCAGGCGCTGCAGGTTGCAGTTGATCACGAAGGTGAGGTTGTCCAGTTCCTCGCGGGCGGCCAGGCCGATGGCGCCGAGCGCCTCCGGCTCGTCCACCTCGCCGTCGCCGAGGAAGCCCCACACGTGCGACCTGCTGGTGTCGGCGATCTCCCGGGCGAGCAGGTACCTGTTGAACCGCGCCTGGTAGATGGCGTTCAGCGGGCCGAGGCCCATGGACACCGTCGGGAACTCCCAGAAGTCCGGCATCAGCCGCGGGTGCGGGTAGGACGGCAGCCCGCCGCCGGGGTGGGACAGTTCCTGCCGGAAGCCGTTGAGCTGGTGCTCGCTCAGGCGGCCCTCCAGGAACGCGCGGGCGTAGATGCCCGGCGCGGCGTGCCCCTGGATGAACACCTGGTCCCCGGACTCGCCGTGGTCCTTGCCGTGGAAGAAGTGGTTGAAGCCCACCTCGTACAGGCTGGCCGCGGAGGCGTAGGTGGCGATGTGCCCGCCGACCCCCAGGCCCGCGCGGTTCGCGCGGGACACCATCACCGCGGCGTTCCACCGGATGTAGGCGCGGATCCGCCGTTCCACGTACTCGTCGCCGGGGAACCACGGTTCGCGCTCGGGCGGGATCGTGTTGATGTAGTCGGTGCTGCGCAGGCCGGGCACCCCCACGTGCTGTTCCCTGGCCCGTTCGAGCAGGCGCAGCATCACGTACCTGGCGCGGGCCCGGCCCCGGGTCCGTACCACGCTGTCGAACGAGTCCACCCACTCCCTGGTCTCGTCCGGGTCGATGTCCGGCAACTGGGTGGGCAGTCCGTCGCTGATGATGGAGAAGCGCTGACGTCCGGCAGCCACGGGCTATCCCGCCTTCCGCATGGTGGGCGGCTGGTCGCCGCCACGTTGGTACAGCACAGGCGGCTAGTGATCGCCCGTGCGTGGGAGGTTGTCCAGACCAATTCTCATACGCGCGCGGCCTAAACGCACCTTCGCCCCGGCGCGCCTGGCTCCTGGGCACCCCGGAACCCGGCAGGATGTGCTGATTCCAGGCAGGAGGGAACATTCGTTCGGTATGGAAAGCGAGATTTTTGCGGCCTCAACCGGGCGCCGCGAGCGCGTCATCGACATCACCGGAGAATGCGCGCGGTTCACCGCACGCGCGGCCGGCGGCGGGGACGGGCTGCTGCACGTGTTTGTCCCGCACGCCACCGCCGGGCTCGCGCTCATGGAACTGGGCGCCCGCAGCGACGAGGACCTGCTCGCGGTGCTCGCCGAGCTGCTGCCGCCGGACGACCGGTGGCGGCACGCGCACGGGACGCGCGGGCACGGCCGGTCGCACGTGCTGCCGGCCTTCCTGGCGCCGTTCCTGACGATCCCGGTGCTTGGTGGCACGATGGCGCTGGGCACCTGGCAATCGATCGCGCTGGTAGACCTTAATGTCGATAATCCGGATAGACAGGTACGAATGTCTTTCCTCGGGTAGGCCTTGGGTGAAGTGGGAACGCTCCGCGTGTGACCAGATTTCGTGTCTGAGCCGCTTGACACTTGCGCGGGGGCCCGACCCAGTGTGGACTGTGCGGGCAAGAAGTGCCGACGCGGACGTAGCGCGCGGGATGCCAGCGTCCCGGGCCAGTGCCCGGGACCGGGCGGCTAGTGCGGGACTTGGCGCCGTGAGAAAGGGCTTGAGGAGGGGTTAGTGAGCGCGACCGCGCGCCAGGCTCAGGATCAACCTGGCCTGGCCGAGCGACTCGGCATCAAGCCGGGGCAGGTGGTGCAGGAGATTGGCTACGCAGACGACTGTGACGAGGCGCTGCGGCAAGCCATCACCCAGCTAAAGGATGTGGAACTTGTCGACGAGGACTACGACGACGTGGTCGACGTGGTCCTGCTCTGGTGGCGCGACGGAGACGGTGACCTCTTCGACGCCCTGGCGGACGCGCTGACACCACTCGCAGACGGAGGGCATATCTGGCTCCTGACGCCCAAGCCAGGCCGGGAGAACTACGTCGAGCCGAGCGAGATCGGGGAGGCGGCACCGACCGCCGGGCTGTCGCAGACGTCGAGCCTGTCCGCCGGGCGCGACTGGCTGGGCACCCGCCTGGTCGCGCCCCGGGCGCGACGCTGACCGCCTGAGGGCGTGCCGCCGCCGGCCCGGAATGGGCCGCTGGCGTGGTGGCGCGGGCCCGCCGGCTGTGGGGCGCGGCGCGGGGTGTGACGCCGCGGGCCCGCGGGCGTGACGGCGCGGCCATCGCCGCGGCGTGATCCATTCGGGGAATGGCGCCGGGTGTCCTGCTGTGGTGGCACACTGGGCACGTCGGCGAGCACGTCATGCCCCGGCAGGCCCCCGTGCGGGCGGCCGCCGCGGCGGAAGGGACCCGGGAATGGCGGTTGAGGTGGGCCAGCAGGCCCCCGATTTCGAGCTGAAGGACCAGCATGGGCAGCCGGTGCGGCTGTCCGGTTTCCGTGGTGCGAAGAACGTGGTGCTGGTGTTCTACCCCCTCGCGTTCAGCGGCGTCTGCAGTGGCGAGCTGTGCGCCCTGCGGGACGATTTCCCCGAGGTCGACCGGGACGACGTGGAACTGCTGACGGTGTCGGTGGACTCGACGTGGGTGCACCGCATCTGGGCGGAGAACGAGGGCTTCGAGTTCGGGCTGCTGTCCGACTTCTGGCCGCACGGCGGCGTGGCGAAGGCCTACGGCGTGTTCGACGAGGACCGGGGTGTTTCGGTGCGCGGCACGTTCATCATCGACGCCGGCGGCGTGGTCCGCTGGAAGGTGGTCACTCCGATCCCGCAAGCGCGTGACCTCGCCGACTACCAGAAAGCTCTGGCCGCGCTGGGTTGACCCCCATCCGGGGGCATGCCTGGCCTGGCGCGAGGAAGCGGAAGATGCCCTGCTATCGCTGCGGTGCGCGGCAGGTGGACCCGGTGCGCGGGCACAGCCCGTGGCGCCGCGGGGTCAAGGGCGACGAACAGGTCCTGGTGTGCCCCGGCTGCCAGGCATCCGCCAACTGGACGGCCGACATGGACAAGTGCCGCCAGTGCGGCGGCGTCCACCTGGTCCGCCGGCTCGGCGAGGTGGAGTGCCGCGACTGCGGCATGACCGTTCCCCCGGCGGGCGACGGCCCGGAACCGCTGTCCGCCGCGCGGGCCGGGCCCGCGGCGGACCGCGCCCCGGGACTGTCCGAGGAGGTCGCCCAGGCGCTCGAGCGCGTCCTCGGCCGCGGAGCCGCCAGGTGACGTGCCGTCGGGTGGCGCCGGGGCCGTGACCGATGCCGCCGTGGTCGGCCGGATCCTGCGGGAGTACCGGCTCGGCCCCGTGTCCGTGCGGCGCCGGTACGGTTCCGTCTCCGGTGCCTGGGTCGGCTACGAGCTGGACCGCCCGGACGGTGACGCGATCCTGGTCCGGGCCTACCGGGCCGACGTGCCACTCGCCCCGTACTTGCGCGGCTGCGGCACCGCGTCGGTCACCGACTGGCTGCTCGGCCGCGCCGTCACGCTGGATTGGCTCGCCGGGCAGGACTACCCGGCGCCGCGCGCGGTCGCGACCCGGTCCGGCGATCTCATCGGCGTGGCCGGGCCATGGCTGACCTGGGCGACCAGTTACATCCCCGGCCGGCCGGTGCCCGGCGGCGGCCAGCTCGGCGCGGCCCTGGGCCGCCTGCACGCGCTCGGCGCCGCTCCCGGGGCCGGGCTCGCGTTGTGGCATCCGGCGGCGATCCCCGTCGCGCTGGGCCGGCTCGACGCGGTCGCCCCGCTGCTGCCGGGGGAGTGGCGCCCGCTGCACTCGCAGTTCCGCTCGACGCTCCTGGCGGTACGGGCCGCGGTCCCGGCGCTGCCGGTGGCGGTGGTGCACGGTGACGCCCGGCCGGGCAACGCGATCCTTACCGCGTCCGGCGAGGCCGTGCTCATCGACTGGGAGAACGGCGGGCTCGGGCTGCCGGTCTTGGACCTGGGCCACTGCCTGCTCGAATGCCACCTCGACCTGCCCCGGCCCGGTGTGCCCGAAGCGCAGCACATCTCGCCGGACCCGGGGCGGATCGCCGCCGTCCTGGACGGCTATGCCCGCTGGCGGCGCCTCGCCGATGCGGAACGCGCGATCCTCGCCGAGGGGATCCGGTTCGGCGCTGCCTACGCCGGCGCTCTCCTTTTCGAGCAGGCGCTCATCGGCGGCGTCCACGGCGCGGGCATGGGCGCCAGGCTCGGCCGCCTGCGCAACCGGATCGCGGTGAGCCAGGCCGTCGCGGACCTTGCCGCACGGCACCTCGGCGCCCGCTGAGCCGGTACGCTGAGCCGGGCCGTTCCGGCGGCGGGCGCATAGCTCAGGGGGTAGAGCACCCGCCTTACGGGGCCGCGACGGCAGTGGTAAGCGCGTCCGGGTGCGCCTGCCCGCCAAGACCAAACGGAGCTGCTGGCCAAGATCGCACAGACGAGGAAGGCCGTGCCGCCGGGCGGGCCAGAACGTCATGGACTCGTCGGGCAGCAGGCGAGCTAGATGCGGTGCGCCTACTTCGTGACTAAAGTGGCAGACCCCTACAATCGGCCGGGTGAACACCAAGGCGATCGGCGAGATCAGTGAAGCCGTAATCTTAGCCGAGTTCCTCCGGGCCGGCTTCCCGGTCCTGTTGCCGTTCGGCGACAATCAGCGCTACGACATGGTTGTAGAGGCCGATGGAGGCTTCCTCCGGGTCCAGTGCAAGACCGCCCGGAGGATCCACGGGGGGGCCGTCCTATGCTTCTCCGCGCACAGCGGAGTATGGGGGGTTGGCGACCGCGCTGTCAGCCGCAGGCAGCCATACAGGGGGGACGTGGACCTGTTCGCGGTGTACTCACCGGACACCAGGCAGGTGTACGTCTTGGAAGTAGACCAGGTGCCCGTGACCGATGTCTGGATGCGGCTGGAGCCCGCCAGGAACAACCAGCGGGCCAGGATCCGCCACGCCGAGGAGCACACGTTGGAGGCCTGGGCGGCCCGGATGGGTGCGGCTCAGTTCTCTGTGGGGAGCGCGCCGTAGCGCATCCGGCCCCGCAGGTTGCAGTCGCGGATGACAACCTCATCGCCTGGCTCAATGCCCAGCCATTCGGCGACCTCGTCGCTGGCCGGGCCCCTGCTCACTGTAGTGACGGTGGCAGGCTGGCGGCCGGTCCTGGCGAGCATCGCGTAGAAGCCATCAGCGGTGGTGATGTCGGTGTCCAGCCGCCGTAGTTCCGGCGGCGCTTCCCGCACGAACACGCCGCGCCCTTGCTGACTGACAGGCAGCCCTTCGGCGCGGCGCGCTCAACGAGACCTGGTACAGGGACTACCTTCATTGATTTTCCGGGCGAGGGTAGGATGCCCCGCGCGGGCCCATAGCTCAGCGGCAGAGCGCCTCCCTTACAAGGAGGAAGCCACTGGTTCGATCCCAGTTGGGCCCACCTGGCACTGAGCGAAGCATCCTGAGACATCCCGTTCAACTCTGGGGCTCACGCCGCGATGGACGGTTCCTTCATCCTGCTTGGCTTCCCCGGGCCTAGTGACCCTCAGAATGTCTACATCGAGTACCACACCGGGGCGCTGTATCTGGAGAAGCACCAAGAGGTCGAGCGCTATAAACGGTCAGGCCGGGGCGTCGCTGTCGGCGGGGGCGGAGGGCTGCTTAGCGGGGATCCGGCGGCTGGTGAACAGGGCGATCAAGGCGAGCAGGGCGAGCACCGACAGCGACGAGCGGAGCCCGTCGATGCGGGCGCTGGCGTTCTCGGTGACGATCGCGTCGGCGGTCTTGCCCGAGACGCCGGCCTTGTCGAGCGCGGCCATGAGGTCCTGGTCGGACATGAACGGGGCGCCGCCCGCCAGCTGGACCTGGCCCTGGGCGGCGAGGTCTTTGGGCACCGCGGGATTGTTCTGGACACCGGTGAGGAATGAGGAGGTCAGCGCGGCGATCAGAATCGCGCCGGACAGGGCGGTTCCGATGGAGGCGCCGAGGTTGGTGACGGTGTTCTGGATGCCGCCGACCTCGCCACTTTGCTCGTCGGGCACCGCTGAGACGGTGACGCTGCCGAGCTGGGAGGCCAGCGCGCCGACGCCCAGGCCGGCGAGCAGCATCGGCCAGGTGATGATCTCGGGCCCGGCGCTGACGTCGAGCAGTGCTATCAGGATTACGATGCCGGCGAACAGGGCGAGAAACCCGAGCTGGACCACGCGGCGGGGGGAGGCGTTCGGAAAGACCTTGGGCACACCGGCGGCGGCCAGCAGCAAGGTTATCGACAGCGGCAGGAGCCGGACGCCGGTCGCGACCGCCGACAGGCCGAGCGCCACCGACAAGAACAGCGGCACCGCGAAGAACAGGCCAGCTTGCAGCAGGTACTGGAACATGAACGAGGTAAGGCCGCCCTGCAGGGTCCGGTTGCGCAGCATCGCCGGATCAACGAGCACCGCATCGCCGCGCCTGACACGGTGAAGCTCCCACCACATGAAGACCCGCAGCACTACGCCGCCACCGAGAATCAGCCAGATCACCGGCGACAAGCCCAGCCATTGGGGGCCGCCCTCCTTGGGCTGGACGAACCCCCAGGTCCCAGAGCGCAGGATGCCGTACACGATGAGCGCCAGGCCGAGCGCCGACAAGACGGTGCCCACCAGGTCCAGCCGCGCGCCTTCCTCGGGCGGGGTGTCGGCGATGCGGCGGGTGAGCCCCAAGATGACCAGCACGACGAGGACTTCCCCGGCGAACACCCACCGCCACGACAGATAGGTGGTGAACAGGCCGCCGATCAGCGGCCCCGCCGCCACCGCGATCGCGCCGGCCGATGCGACCAGCCCGTATGCGCGCGGGCGCTGCGGACGGGCGAAGTTGGACGCCACCAGCGCCACGATCGCGGGCATGATCAGCGCGGCCCCCACTCCCTCCAGGACCGACCAGCCCAGCATCAGCACCGCCAGATTCGGCGACACGGCGGTGATCAGCGACCCGCACCCGTAGATCACGCACCCGAGGGCGAAGGCGCGCTTGCGGCCCAGGATCTGCCCGATCTTGCCGCCTGTGATCATCAGCGAGGCCATTACCAGCGTGTAGAAGGTGATCGCGGTCTGGATCCCGGTCACCGTCGTGCCCACGTCCTTGGCTACGGTCGCGATCGACACGTTCATGACCGAGCTGTCCAGCGTCATCAAGAACTGCGCCGAGGCCAGCGTCAACAGCACCGACCCGGCTGCCGCGGCCGCGCCGTTGGCAGCGCGGCCGACCTCCTCCTCTTGACCTAGCCCCATGTCAGCCTCTCTGCGTACTTGGCTAGTCCCGAATCAAACCGGCCGGGGGCGAATGGGACATCACCCAGGACGGATGACATGCGAAGCGCCCGGCACGCGACGGAGGGTCTTGCCGGGGAAGCCCTCCACCACGGAGCGCGGCGGTCTTATGCGGTAGTTTGCCGAGGTGAGCGGCAACCGTGAGCTGGTGGAGCGTTTCATTACGAGCCTGGAGGCCAGGGACTGGGATACCTGGGCGGGGCTGTTGCACCCCGACGTGGTCTACGAGATTCCGCAGTCGCGGGAACGTATCCGCGGACGTGATCGTTATCTGCGGTTCAACCAGGAATACCCGGGTGACTGGCATCTGCGGCCCAAGGTCATGATTGCTGACGAACATCACGGGGTGGCATGGTTCGAGTGGCACCTCGATGGGCGCAGCGACGATGCGATGGCGTTCTACGAGTTCGCCGAGGGGCTGATCACCCGGGTCACGGATTTCTGGCCGGAACCATATGAACCGCCGCCAGGACGCGAGCATCTGGTGGAGCGCTGGTCATGACCGCTGCACGGGACGATGCCGCGATGCCGGGCCGGCCGCGCAGCGGAGCCTGGTTCGCCGCCGAGGGCCGGGCCGGCATGATCTACCGGTCGTGGCTGCGGTCCGAGGGGATCACGCCTGAGGTGTTCGATGGCCGGCCGGTCATCGGCATCGCCAACAGCTGGTCCGAGCTCACCCCCTGCAACGCGCACCTGCGCGGTGTGGCGGACGCCGTCAAGCGCGGTGTCTGGCAGGCCGGCGGGTTCCCGCTGGAGTTTCCGACCATGTCGCTCGGCGAGACGCTGATGCGGCCCACCGCGATGCTGTTCCGCAACCTCATGGCCATGGAGGTCGAGGAGCTGCTGCGGGCCAACCCGCTCGACGGTGTCGTGCTGCTGTCCGGCTGCGACAAGACCACCCCGGCGATGCTCATGGCGGCGGCAAGCACCGATCTCCCGGCGATCATGGTCACCGGCGGCCCGATGCTGAACGGCAAATTCCGGGGCGCCGACGTCGGTTCTGGCACCCATGTGTGGCGGTTCGAGCAGGAACTCGTCGCGGGCCGGATGACCCAGGAGGAGTGCGTCGCCGCCGAGAGCGGCATGGCCCGGTCCTGCGGTCACTGCATGACGATGGGCACGGCCTCCACGATGGCGTGCATGGCCGAGGCGCTGGGCATGCAGCTTCCCGGGTCCGCGGCCTGGCCGGCCGCCGATTCGCGCCGCTATGTCACGGCGCAGTCCGCGGGCCAGCGCATCGTTGCGCTGGTCCGGGAGGACCTGCGCCCGTCGCAGATCATGACGCGGCAGGCGTTCGAGAACGCGATCCGGGTCAACGCGGCGATCGGCGGGTCCACCAACGCGGTCATCCACCTGCTCGCCATCGCCGGGCGGCTTGGCGTCCCGCTCCGCCTCGACGACTTCGACGAGCTCGCCAGGCCGGTGCCGACGCTGGTCAACCTGATGCCCTCCGGGCGCTACCTGATGGAGGACTTCTGCTACGCCGGCGGGCTTACGGTGGTCATGCGGGAACTGCAAGACTTTTTGAATAGCGATCACGTCGGGGTAACCGGGCGCACCCTGGCCGAGACTGTGGCAGGCGCCGAATGCTGGAACAGGGACGTCATCGCCAGCATGGACGCCCCGCTCCAGCCGCCCGGCAGCGGGACCGCCGTGCTGCGCGGCAACCTGTGCCCCAACGGCGCGGTGATCAAGCAGTCGGCCGCATCCGCCCACCTGCTCAAGCACCGCGGCCGGGCCCTGGTGTTCGACTCGATCGAGGAATACCACGAGGTGGCCGGGCGGGAGGACCTCCCGGCCGACGCGTCCACCGTTCTTGTCGTCCGCGGGGCCGGCCCGAAGGGGTACCCCGGCATGCCGGAGATCGGGAACTTCGTGCTCCCGCGCAAGCTGCTCGAACGCGGCATCACCGACATGGTCCGCATCTCCGATGCCCGGATGAGCGGCACCGGTTTCGGCACCGTGGTGCTGCATGTCGCGCCGGAGGCCGCGGTGGGCGGCCCGCTGGCGTTCGTCCGCGACGGCGACTGGGTCGAGCTCGACACGCCCGCCCGGACGCTGACGCTCGACGTGAGCGGCGCCGAGCTTGACCGCCGCCGGGCCGGATGGGCACCGGCCCAGCCCCCGTGGGCCCGGGGCTACGCCCGGCTGTACACCGAGCATGTCCTGCAGGCAGATCAGGGCGCTGACCTGGACTTCCTGGTCGGGGCGAGCGGCGCCGAGGTGCCGCGGCACAACCACTAGCCGCGGCCCCTTTCGCGGGCGGAGGGGCGGGGCGGAAGGAGAGGCGGATGGCGCTGTGGCAGCTGGCCGTCGGCGGCGAGCGCACGCTCGCCCGCGGCCCGGCCGGCGAGGGCCCCCGGGAGCTGCTGGCGGCCTCGCTCACCATCGACGCGCTGCTCGGCGGCGGGCCGGGTGCGCTCGCCGCGGCGCTGCGCGGGCCCGCGGCAGGGCCCGTCCCCGCGGGCGCGCGCATCGTCGCGCCCATCGGCGGCCAGGAGGTCTGGGCCGCCGGGGTGACCTACACCCGCAGCCTCGACGCCCGCATGCTGGAGTCCGGGACGCCGGATCCGTACGAGCGGGTCTACCAGGCCGAGCGGCCGGAACTGTTCTTCAAGGCGGCGCCCGGCCGGGTGCGGGGCCCGGGGGAGCCGGTGGGCATCCGCAGCGATTCGGGGTGGGACGTGCCCGAGCCTGAGCTGGCCGTGGTCGCCGACCGGGCCGGTCACATCGTCGGGTACCTGAACGGCAACGACATGTCGTCGCGGAGCATCGAAGGCGAAAACCCCCTGTACCTGCCGCAGGCCAAAATCTACACGGGCAGCTGTGCCATCGGGCCATGCCTGGCCCTGCCGGGCGAGGTCCCCGAGCTGGCGTCGCTGCTGATCAGCCTGCGGGTGGTCCGGGACGGCGCCGAGATCGTCAGCGACACGGTCAAGGTGGCCGACCTGCACCGCCGGCCCGGCGACCTGGTGCGGTGGCTGTTCCGCGGGCTCGACTTCCCGGTGGGCGTGGTGCTGCTCACCGGGACCGCGATCGTGCCGCCGCCGGACTTCACCCTGCGCGCCGGGGACGAGGTGATCATCGCGACGACCGGGCTGGGCGAGCTGCGTAACGTGGTGGAGGTCGTCGGGCCGTCGGCGGAAGGCGGATGACGTGCGGGCGGTGCGCTGGCACGCCCGCGGCGACGTGCGGGTCGAAGAGGTGCCGCCGCCCCCGCCGCCGGGGCCCGGCGAGGTCCAGCTCCGGGTGCGCTGGTGCGGCATCTGCGGCACCGATCTCGAGGAGTGGCAGGACGGGCCGTTGTTCATCCCGGTCGCCGCGCCGCACCCGGTGACGGGAGCCCGGGCGCCCCTGGTGCTCGGGCACGAGTTCGCTGGCGTGGTCACCGCGGCCGGCGAGGGCGTCACCGCGCCGGCACCGGGCCAGCGGGCCGCCGTCGACACGATCGTCTACTGCGGCAGCTGCCATTGGTGCCGGCGCGGCGAAGTGATCCGGTGCCCGATGCTGGGGGCACTCGGCCTGCACGCCGACGGCGGGCTCGCGGAACTGTGCAACGCGCCCGCGCGCATGTGCCTGCCGGTGCCGGACTCGGTCGCCGACGACGAGGCGGCGCTGGCGGAGCCGCTCGCCGTGGCGGTGCGGGCGCTGCGCCGCGGCGGGCTCCAGCCCGGCGAGCGGGTCGCGGTCGTGGGCCTGGGGGCAGTCGGGCTGATGGCACTCCAGGCGGCGATCGCGTTCGGTGCGGAGAGCGTGGCGGTGATCGAGCCCTTGCCGGAGCGCCGGGCCCTGGCCATGCGCCTCGGCGCGGACCGCCACGTGCCCGCCGGCGATGCCGCCGGGCTGCAGGCCGACGTCGCCGTCGAATGCGCGGGCAGCCCGGCGGCCATCGAGACCGCGATCCGGGCGCTGCGCGCCGGCGGCCGGGCCGTCGTGCTCGGCATCGGCACCCGGCCGGCCACGGTGCCCCCGCTGGACCTCGTCGTTGGCGAGAAGTCCATCATCGGCTCGCTCTCACATGTCTGGGACGAGGACTTCCGCATCGCGCTCGGGCTGCTGGGCCGGGGTGCGGTGCGGGCCGCGCCGCTCATCAGCGACCGGATCCCGCTCAGCGCCGCGGTGAGCGGCGGCCTCGCGCTGCTGCGGGACGAACCGGGCAAACACGTGAAGATACTTGTCCAGCCGGAGGAACCAGGATGAGCACAGATCGCAGCGCGCTGCCGGGCCTCGCCGCGGCGCGGCTGTCCTCGGCCGTCGTGTCGGACATCCTGGACGACCTGGGCCACCGGGACCACGTCCTCGACCCCGCCATCCGCCCGCTCGGCGACGGCGCGGTGATCGCCGGCTGGGCGAACCCTTTCCTGGTCACCGAGGTGGACGAGATCCCGGCCGAGCCCTACGCCGGCGAGATCGCCGCGCTGGACGACATCGCACCGGACGACGTGGTCCTCATCGGGGCGGGCGGCTCGGCCCGGGCCGCCGTCTGGGGCGAACTGTTCTCCACCGCCGCGCGGGCCCGCGGCGCCCGCGGCACCCTGATCGACGGATACTGCCGCGATGCCCGTGTGATCGCCGCCCTCGGCTACCCGGTGTGGTGCCGCGGGATGCTGCCGCTGGACGTCAAGGGCCGGCTCGAGCTGACCTCATGGCGGCAGCCGGCCGTCGTCGGTGGCCTAACGGTCCAGCCGGGGGACCTGGTGATCGCCGACGCCGACGGCGTGGTGGTCGTCCCCGCCGGGCTCGCCAGCGAGGCGGCCGGCCGCGCGCTGGAGAAGGTGGCCAAGGAGAACGGCGTCAGGGACGCGCTGGCGGCGGGCAGCACCCTGCGCAGCGCCTACGACCGGTTCGGCGTCCTATAAGCGACCCCTCGCGCGAAAGGAGCCGCGATGCCAGCCAGCGTGCGGCCTGACATTGCCTTCGACGGCCGCGCCATTCTCGGCGAGGGGCCGGTGTGGGATGACGAGCAGCAACGGCTGGTGTGGCTGGACATCCTGCCCGGGCTGGTGCACCGGTTCGACCCGGCCACCGGGACCGACGAGGTGTTCCGTGCGGGCAAGCCGGTCGGGTCGGCCGGCCTGCGCTACGGCGGCGGCCTCGTCCTCGCCGTGGCGGACGGCTTCGCGCTGCTTGACCCGGGCTGGCAGCGGCTCGACCAGGTCGCGGTCATCGAGCACCCGGGGCCGCGAGCCCGGTTCAACGAGGGCAAGTGCGATCCGGCCGGCCGGTTCCTGGCCGGCACCATGGCCTATGACCAGACGCCTGGGGCCGGCTCGGTGTACCGGCTTGACCCGGACCTCGCGGTGACGAGGCTGCTGGACGGCGTGACGATCTCGAACGGGCTGGCGTGGACCGCCGACGGGGCCACCTTGTACTACATCGACTCGCCCACCCAGGGCGTGGACGCCTTCGACTACGACACCGGGACCGGGCGGCTGGAGAACAGGAGGCGCGTGGTGGACATCCCGGCCGCCGCCGGGCTGCCGGATGGCATGACCATCGATACCGACGGCTGCCTGTGGGTCGCGCTGTACGGCGGGTCGGCGGTGCACCGTTACACCCCGGACGGCCGTCTCGACGCCGTACTGTCCTTCCCGGTCAGCAACGTCACCTGCCCGGTCTTCGGCGGCCCGGGGCTCGGCATGCTCTATGTGACCAGTGCGCGCGACGGCCTCGGCGAGCGGCAACTGGCTGCTCAGCCGCACGCCGGCGCGGTCTTCGCCGCCGACGCCGGTGCCCGCGGGCTGCCCGCGCTGAGGTTCGCCGGCTGATGCCGCCAATCGGACGGGACGGAAACCCGCCGCGCGGCCAGCACGGACGGGTCGTGCACACGGCCGTGACACAATCGCCAGAAATACGGGGAAAGGCGGGGGTTTATCGCCAAACTGCACGGGCTCGCCGCTGCCACCGGCCAGTTCGTGCTGTTCGGACTCGGCATGGGCACCGTCCTGGCGGTGCTTACCATCGCCACCGCCGGGTTCGGAGATGGCCTCATCCGGCGGGCCCGCACGGTGGGGCCGTACCTCGGCTGGGCCAGCGCCGCCATCCTGTGGCTGGCCGGGGCCTACGTCGTCTACTACTGGCTGACCGCCATCAGGCTGCTCTGAGCGTCAGTCCTTGAAGTTGATGAGCTTCTTGACGCCGGTGCGCAGGGCATGATCGACGGCGGTGACCGGGAGGCGCTCCAGGTAGTACTCCTCGTAGGCATAGGCCGTTCCGCCGACTCGCTGCTTGAAGTCGGCGATGCCCTTGGACGTCCCGGACTCGCCCTGGTGGAAGTACCGGCAGTCGGCCTTGCAAGCGTCCTCGATCGCGCACTTCATCATCAGGTCGGGGGCACCGCTGCGGCCGACCCGCTCCCGGTCCAGGACGACCCGGGCGGCGTTCGCGTTCTGGTGAACGAGGATGAGGCAGGCCGCGGCGGGCTTGCCGTCGACGTAGGCGACGTAGATCCGGCAGGCCTCCCGCAGGGTCCGCGCGATCGTGGTGAACTTCCGCTGCGGGTCGCGCACGTATCCGCGGAGCCGGGCCAGCAGCAGCGGCTCGTGCTGCTGCGCGGCCCACCGCTTGGTCGCCTCGCGGAACAGGTCGTAGTACGCCGGCACCAGCCGGCCCTGGTCGTCGCACTCGACGACCACGCCCGCCTTCTCCGCCCTGGTCACGTACTTGCGGGTGGAGGAGGAGAACCGGTCGTGCCAGACCGTGTCGAACCCGCCGTCCAGGTCGATGGCATGCGCCAGCCTGGCTACCCGCCGGGCCCCGGCGGGCATCGCCGCCTTCCAGACATCGCCGGCCCGCGGATTCGGGCGGATGCTCAGCCGCAGGTACCGCGCGTTCGTGGTCAGGTCCCCGACGACCGCGCGGGCGTGCTCCTCGCGCACCGGGACCGTGCTCACCAGGCCGCCGATGCCGCAGCCCCACGGCATCGACCCCGCCAGGTTCGCGGCGGCGGGAGTCCAGCGGAGCCCGATCAGCGGCAGGACCATCTGCGCGCCGTCGTCGAACGTGTAGAGCCTGCTGGCGTCCTTGCGATGGGCGCTGGTGCACACCGCGTCCGTCCACTGTGGTAACTGGTACGGGACCGCCTCAGCGTCCCGGTCGAAGACCGCCTGCCAGGTGGTGCGCGGCGCCGGACTCACCACGCTCCGGACAGCAACGACCTCGGTCACCACCGCTCCCCTTCTGATGTGCGGGACACCGCAGCCCCACGGTGACGCGCCGCCAGGCCCGGGGGGCGGCCGCCGCCGTCTGGTGCCCTTGTCCCTCCGTCACCTTAGAGCCTTGGCTCCGGGTTTACGGAATTTTGGGGCACTGCCCGCCGCTGGCGGACTTGACCGCGGTGCCCCTTACGTGCGTACGGTGCGCAGGCTCACGCTCGGTGACTGACGTTGCTCCGGTGTCCCGGGCCGGTGGCCCCGGTGGCAGACCGGGAGGGCCTGGGCTGACCGAGCCGGCTGCCCGGAGCAGGACGCCGGGCCCTTGACCCCGGGGCCGGCCGGGCGTTCTGATGGGCGCAGGTCATCACCAGCCCGTAACCAAGCCATGGCCGGCGGCGCCGCCGGCCGGCAGGAGGTGCCAGGGCGTGGATTCCTTCGAGGGCAAATTCGCGGTGGTGACCGGCGGCGGCTCGGGCATGGGCCGCGAGCTCGTCCGCCAGCTCGCCGCGCAGGGGTGCTCGGTCGCGACCTGCGACCTGAACGCGGACTCCGCCGCGGCGACCGCCGCCCTGGCCCAGCCGGGCGCAGCGCCCGGCGCCCGGGTCACCGGCCACGCCTGTGACGTTGCCGACGAGGCCCAGGTCCTGCGGTTCCGCGATGAACTGCTCGAAGCGCACGGCAGCGACCACGTCGACCTGGTGTTCAGCAACGCGGGCGTCGGCGGCGCCGGCAGCTTCGTGAAGGACAGCAGGCAGGACTGGGAACGCACGTTCGCCATCGACTGGTGGGGCGTGTACTACTGCGCCCGTGCCTTCCTGCCGCTGCTCATCGCGAGCAGGGACGGAGTCCTGGTCAACACCAGCAGCGTGAACGGCTTCTGGGCGACGCTGGGCCCGGGCATGCCGAACACCGCATACGCCACCGCCAAGTTCGCCGTGAAGGGCTTCACCGAGGCCCTCATCGAGGACCTGCGCGTCAACGCGCCACACGTCCGGGTCGCCGTGGTGATGCCCGGGCATGTGGGCACGGACATCATCGCGAACACCCTGCGCGCGCACGGCCTGCCGGAGCCGGAGCGGATGACCGACGCGCAGGTGACCGAACTGATCCCCGCGGCCCTGGCGCCCGAGGGCGCAACGCCCGAAGAGCTGCGCCAGATGCTGGTCCAGGTGAACGCCGGGTTCCGGGACAACGCGCCGCTCAGCGCGGCCGATGCGGCGGCCGTCATCCTCGACGGGGTGCGGTCCGGGGCCTGGCGGATACTCGTCGGCGAGGACGCCAAGACGCTGGACGCGGCGGTGCGCGCGAAGCCCGAGGCTGCCTACGACTACACCCAGCTGGGCAGCACCTGGGCGCCCGGAACACCGGAACGCTAGGCGGCCCTCGCTGGGCGGCCGGCCGGTGGTGGTCAGGATCGGCCCTGCAGCGCCACGTTGCTGACCTGGGCCTGGAAGGTGCCGGAGGTGTCGGTCGGCAGCCGGGTGAACCAGACGAGCACGTAGCGGCCACGGGCCGGGCTGGTGAGATGCAGCCCTACTACCCCGCCCGCGCCGGACGCGCGCGCCGCCGGCCGCAGGCCGGCCAGGACGGGCCGGTAGCCGACGCGCAGCTGGAAGCTGGCGCCGGTGGTGTTGCCCAGGTCGACCTGCGCGCCGGTGATGGTGACCGGGCGGCCCATGTCAAGCAGCAGGCCGGTGCCCCGGTACAAGCCGCCGAACCGGGCCGAGGCATACCAGTCGGTGTGCCAGCCGGCCGAGTGCCTGTGGCCGACGACCAGGCCGGCGAGCTGGGGGTTGTCGCCGCCGTTCGGGCCGAACGCGGTGACCTGGACCGGGCTCAGCGGCTGCCCGGCCTGGCCAGGCGCCGCGGGCGCCCCGGAATGACTGGCCCGCGGTGCCGGGGACGTCGCGGCCCGGTGGCTGGGCTGCGCCGCCGGGCCCGCCTGGCCCGGCCCGGCGCCGCGCTGCGCCGCCGGGTGCTTTCCCGCCGCCGACGGCGCGGACGTGGGCGGTTTGCCCGCCAGGACATGCAGCGCCACGAAGCCCAGCGCGACCACCGCCAGCGCCAGGATCACGCCCACGGCCCAGTTCACCGTGCGCCGTGCTGACCCGGACGCCATCCGGCCGCCAGCCCGGGCCTGGCGGCTCACCGTGCGCCAGGCCGGCCCGCGGGGGGCTGTCGCCCGGGCCGCGGGCAGGTCCGGCGCGCGCCGCTGCCCGGCGCGGCCCGAGGCTGCCAGCAGCTCCTCGAGGCTGACCGTCCCGATCGCCCCGGGCGCGCGGTACCGCGTGTCGTATTCCTGGATCAGCGGCTCCGGGTCGGTGCCGGCCACCTTGGCGATGGCGCGGATGTGCCCACGGGCGTAGAAGTCGCCGCCGCACTCGGAATAGTCGTCCACCTCGATCTTCCTGATGATCGTTTCCCTGATGCGGGTCTGCTTGCTGACCTGGGTCACGGTCAGGCCGGCCTGCTGCCTCGCTTGCGCCAGAGTGTCACCGATAGGCACGCCACGCCTCCACTGCCCTGCCGCCGCACCTGCCCGCCCCGGCCGGGGGGCGCGCAGGTGGTCTCGCTAACTTCCTTGCCCCCATGCCCGCTACGGAATCAGGTTCGCCGTCCTGGATCTGCCGGCCGCCGGACTGCCCGTGATAGCGGGACGGCACGGCCGGGCCCGGGCACCGGCCGGGCCATCACCACACCCCGGGGACGAGCCGTTTGCGGCCGGCCGCGAAGCGCTCTTACTCGCCGCCAAGCGCCTGGGTCAGCTGCTGCTCCTCGGCGCGGATCCGCACCCACAGGCCCGTCCCGCCCAGGACCGCGACGGCCGCCAGGGCCCACACGTCGTCACACGCCAGCGCGATCCCGGCGAGCACGAGCGCGATCCCGGTGTAGGAGGGGTGGCGGACGTACCGGTAAGGGCCGCCGGTCACCACCCGGTGCCCGGACTGGACCTTGATCTGGTACTGGAAGAAGCGGCCCAGGGCAGCAATCGACCAGGCCCGCAGACCGATCCCGGCGGCGATCAGCACGATGCCGGCCACGACCGGCCAGACCAGCCCCCCGGGCCAGAGCAGCAGGCCGCGGCGGCCGAGCACCTCCGCCGCGATGATCGATCCGGCCAGGCAGGGGAGCAGGACGAAGACGCTGCGGTCGGCGGACGGCGGGCCGGCGGCCCGCAGCCCCTGGCGCACCCGCATCATGGCCTCGAACAGCAGCCAGGCCAGCAGCGCGATGACGAACGCCACCTCGGCGGGACCATGGCGGAAGACCAGCGGCAGGGTCACCCCGCCAGTACATCAACCCGGACGGCGCACCGCACCCGGGCAGAGCCGGCCCGTCGTGACGCACTTGCGCTACCGGCTGGCCCGGCGCGGGCCTCGTTCTGCGCCGCCATCACGGCGTTCCGCGCCCGCAGCGTGAACCTCGTTTGGTCAACTCCGGGTTGACGATTGGCGGGCGAAGGCGCCGCCCGCGTGGCCGGCCAGGCACGGCGGTAGCCTTCGGGGTATCCGTTCCGGCCGCGGCGCCGGGCACCGGCCCGCGGCCGGCCCGGCGGCGGAACCGGGCGGCTCCGCCTTTCCATGACGAGGAGCACATCGGCATGAGCCTCTTCCAGCGGGCGCACGACATACTCCAGGCCAAGGCCAACAAGGCGCTCGACGCCGCCGAGAGGCCTGACGAGATGCTCGACTTGTCCTACGAGCAGATGCTCGACCAGATCAACCAGGTCAAGCGGGGACTGGTGGCGATCACCGCGTCCCGTAAGCAGATCGAGCTCCAGGAGCAGCAGCTCCAGCAGACGGTGGACCACCTCACCGACCAGGCCAAGGCGGCACTTGCCCAGGGCAAGGAGGACCTGGCGCGGGAGGCCCTGTCCCGCAAGGCCGCGGCCCAGTCCCAGATCGACGGCATGGAGCCGCAGCGCCAGCAGCTCGGCGAGGAGCAGGAGAAGCTCGAGCACACCCTCGCGGCGCTGCAGCAGCGGGTGAACACCTTCCGCACCCAGAAGGAAGTGCTGAAGGCCCAGTACAGCGCGGCGAAGGCGGAGAGCACGATCGGCGAGACCGCCACGGGCATCTCCAAGTCCTTCGGCGACACCGGCCAGGACATCCAGCGGGCCCAGGACAAGATCGCGCAGATGCAGGCCCACGCCGACGCCGTGGACGAGCTGCTGCAGGCCGGGGTGCTCGAGGACGTCGGCGGGGGCACCGACGACATCCAGAAGGAGCTGGACGAAGCCGGGACGAACGCGCAGGTGGACGCCGAGCTCGCCACGCTCAAGGCGCAGATCGCGGGCGCGGCGCCGCCGCCGGAGATCACCTCGGGCTGACCGGGCCCGCGACCCGGCGGGTCAGCCGGCCAGGCTGCGGTACACGCCGTCGACCACGGCCATCTTGCGCGGGTCGTCGAGCAGGTTCATCCCCATCCGGTTCATCACGTAGGCGAAGGCCACCCCGGCCTCGGGGTCGGCGGCCACGGCCGACCCGCCGAAGCCGTCATGGCCGAACGCCGCCGGGTTGGGCCCGAAGTGGTGCTCCGCCCCGGACAGCCCGTAGCCGCCGCCCGCACACGGTATACCCGGCGGCATGGCGCTTGCCGCCCGGCGTGATCGCGGCGGCGGGGTTAGACTCCGCCCGTGCCCACGCATCCCGCCCGCCGCCTGTGGGCGGCCCTGGAAACCCTGCACGACGTCACCTACTTCGCCGACACGGTCCGGCCCGCGGGGATCGCGCTGGGCCTCAAGGGCTTCTGGATGACCTACTTCGCCTGGCGCGCCGCGCCGCTCGGGCCGGTCCCCGCTGGCCCGGTCGTGGCGATGTTCGCCGGGTTCCACCCGGCCACGGTCGCCCGGGCGCTGCCCGACGCGTGGTCGCGCGCTACGCCGCGGGCGTGCCTCGAGGCGCGTGCCTCCGTCAGCGCCGCCGCGCTGCGCGACGCGGGCGCGGACCCGGCCGCCTGCTCGCAGGCGGCCGCGATGCTCGCCCCGGTGGCCGCCGCGGCGGATCCGACCGGGCGGCCGCTGTTCGCGGCCAACGCCGCCGTGGAACCGCCCGCCGATCCGCTCGGCCGGCTCTGGCAACTGGCCACCACGCTGCGCGAGCATCGCGGCGACGGGCACGTCGCGGCGCTGCTCACCGAGGGCATCACCGGGCTGGAGGCGCACCTGCTGCAGTCCGCGGCCGGCCGCTTCCCGCAGGCCGTCATCAAACAGGCGCGCACCGGCTGGACCGATGCGGAGTGGGCGGCCGCGGCGGACGCGCTGCGCGGGCGCGGCCTGCTCACCGACGGGCCCGGCGTCGCGCTCACCCCGGCCGGCCGGGCCGTGCTTGACTCGGTCGAGGAGCGCACCGACGAGCGGGCCTGGAGCGGCGGGCTGGCCGCGCTCGGCGAGCACGGCGCCGAGGAGGTGCTCGCGCTGCTGCGGCCCTCGGCCCGCGCGGTGGCCGCGTCCGGGATGCTGCCCGCGATCAACCCGACCGGCCTGGCCAGCTCCGGCTAGGCCACCGGGCCGCGGTGGCTAGGCCCGGTCGCGCACCGACTCACCGACCCCGCGCACCGTGACCACGATCAGCCCGGCCGCGAACACCAGGCAGGCGCAGATCGCCCCGCCGCGGTCCAGCGGCGGCCTGGCCGGCCAGACCCACGGCGTCGCCGCGCCCGCGGCCAGCGCGGACTCGGTGAGCACCAGATAGGCCATGGGCCCGGTCCACGCCAGATTCCCGCCGAGCACGGCCGCGGCCAGCAGGCCGACGCCGGTGATACCGGCGACGTTCCGGGCCAAGGCCGCGAACCCGCCGGGCAGCGCGCCCCCGGTGGCTCCGGCGGCCAGCGCGCCGATCGCCGCCGCGGTCAGCGCCACGGTCGCGCCCAGCCTGAGGAACGGCAGCCACCGGCCGGTGGCCCGCTCCGGCTCGCCGAACGGGCCGTAGGTAGTCACGCCGATCACCGCGGCGGCCCCGGCCTCGGTCACCAGCGGGATGACGATCGCCGCGGCGGGGCCGCCAGCCACATTCCAGTGCCAGTGCAGCGCCGCCCAGAGCAGCGCGCCGAACCCGGCCAGCAGGCCAGCCGCGGCCGGGGCGCGGCGGCTGACCAGGTACAGCCACGCCAGGCGCGGCCAGGCCAGGCCCGGGCCGGCCGCCGGGGCCGGCGCGGCTCCCGGCACCGGCCGGCGCACCCCGGCGGCGGTCATGGCAGCCGTGCCAGCGGGAACCGGCCGGCCCGCAGCGCGCCCAGGTGACCCGCGAGCCAGGCATGCCGGGCGGCGGCCGGCAGTGCGGCGAACCGCTGAGCGGCGGCGGCGATCGGCGGCGGATACGCGCTTGCCAGTGGCCCGTTCTCGCTCGGCAGGGGCCACGGGGTGTCGCCCAGCGCGTCCGGCTGTGCGGCCAGCGGGATCCCGGCGTTCTGCAGCAGGGCCGCCTCGACGGCCTGCTGCGCCGGGTTGCCGGAGGCGGCGCCGGACGTGACGAGCGCGTGCACGGCCTCCACCTTGAGCTGGCTGATGAACGTGGCCGTGTCCGCCCCGAACGAATTCGGCAGCGCGATGGCGCCCAGGGGCAGGTAGAGCACCGGCGGGCTGCCCTTCAGCGTCGCGATCTGGCCCACACCGGCCGGCCCGGCCGTGACCGCCGGCCCGGACGCGAACACCGCGGCGGCCTGGCTGGCCCGGACCGGGGCCCCGGGCAGCCCGCCGACCTGGCTGATCACCGGCCCCAGCGCGGCCGTCGCGTCGGACAGGTACGGCCGGTAGGCCGGCTGCACGCAGACCGGGATCCCGGCGTGGCCGCAGACCGGGGCATAGCGGACCGGCCGGTCGCTGGCCGCGTCGTGCAGCGCCGGGATGACCGTGCCGTAGGGCCCCACCTGGGCGGTGAAGGCCAGGGCGATCGCGGTCACGGCCGCCGCCGCCCCGGTCCCGGTGACCACCGCGGCGGCGCGCCGCAGCCGCGGCCCCCCGGCGGTCGCCGGCAGGCCGAGCAGGCCCGCCGCCGCCACGGCGATCCCGGCCAGGAACATCAGCCGGGCGATCGGGAGATCCGGCAGGAACTGGTAGAAGATCCCGGCGTCCTGCCCGAAGTTGCCGTTCGACATGGTCGGCAGGATCAGCGCCCACCCGCCGGAGGCGCCGAACCCGATCTGCGACGAAGTCCCCATGGCGAACACCGCGCCGAACGCGGCGATGGGCGCGATGAACCGGTTAGGGAGGCAGGCGCCTAGGGTGAACCCCAGGGAGGCGAAGGCGGCCACGCCCGCGGCGGCGGCCGCCACCGGCCACCATGGCGGGCCGCCCCAGGCGATGGGCCGGCCGAGGAGCGCCAGCGTCACCGCCATGCACACCAGGTAGGGCCCCACCGCCCAGACGACGGTCGCGGCCCAGGTGGCGAGCCGGGCCTCCCAGCGCGGCCGGACCGTGGCGGTCACCAGGTCGCCCATGCCGCGCCGGCCGTCCCGCGAGCCCATCCAGGCGGCCACGCCGGCCACGAACGGGGCGAAGTCGATCAGGGCATGCCCCTGCCCCAGGATGTAGTACAGCCGCACCACCCACAGCGGCGGCAGGGTCGCGGCGATGCGGTAGGAGTCGAACCAGAACAGCACCGCGATCACCGGCAGGACCACCGGCATCGCGTTGTGCCGCAGCTCCACCCGGAGCAGCCGGGCCATGTTCCGCGGTGCCACGCGCGGCGCCCGGGCCGGCGCGCGCCGGGCCGGGAGGCTGGTGACCGTCATGACCGCGCCGCCGCCAGCACCGCGCTGTACCCGCGTTCCAGCGGCGCGTCCCCCACGCCGTGCCCCTCGCCCCTGGCGATCAGTTCGCCCGGGGTGCCGTGGAACACCATCCGCCCCGCGTCCATCAGCGTGACCTCGGTGCACGCGGCGGCGACGTCCTCGACCAGGTGGGTGCTGACGATCACCGTGGACCGCTGGCCGAACTCGCGCAGCAGCGTGCGGAACGCCACCCGCTGCTCCGGGTCGAGGCCGGCCGTCGGCTCGTCCAGCAGCAGTAGTTCCGGCTCGTTGACGATCGCCTGGGCGATGCCGGCCCGGCGCAGCATCCCGCCGGACAGCGTGCGCAGCCTGGCGCGGGCCTTGCCGCCGAGGCCGACCTGCTCGATGGCGGCCGCCACGGCGCGCGGCACCTGCCTCGGCGGCATGTCCTTGAGCAGCGCGAAGTACTCCACGAAATCGGCCACGGTGAAGCCCGGGTAGTAGCCGAGGCTCTGCGGCAGGTACCCCAGCCGGCGCCGGATCTCCCGCCGCGGACCGTAGGCACCGGGATCCCGGCCGAGCAGGCGCAGCGTGCCCGAGGTCGGCGGGAGCACCGTGGCCATCATCCGCAGCAGCGAGGTCTTGCCCGCCCCGTTCGGGCCAAGCAGCCCGGACACGCCGGGGCCGGCCTCGAGCGTCACTCCCGCCACGGCCCGGGTGTGACCGAACTTACGGGTCAGCTCGGTGAGCTCGATGTTCATGAGGTTCCTCTCGGGATCCGGGTCGCGAGCAAGACGACCGCGCCGCAGCAGGCCGCGACCGCCAGGTAGGGGAGGACAAAGAGAGAGTCGGTGATCGCGGCGGTGAACCGCCCCTCGGCGGCCTGGCCGGCCAGCACCGCGATCGCCCAGCCGGCCGAGCCTGCCGCCACGCCGACGTTCGGCGACCGGGTGACCGTCGCCGCGGCCAGCGCCAGCGCGCAGACCGCGGTCATCGGCACCAGCCAGCCGAACGTGACCGCGGCCGCGGCCCCCGACGCGGCCGAGGCCACGAGCCCGAGCGCGGCGTTCATTCCGAACACCGCCAGCGCCCGGACCAGCAGCACCATCCGGTCGCTGACCGCCATGCTCTGGGACAGCTCCCAGGCGGGGTCGATGCCCGGCCCGTAGGCGTAGGCGATGCCCGCGGCCGCGACGGCCGGCGCGAGCAGGGCCACCCACGGCGTCCCGGTGCCCAGCGTGAACCCGATCCCGGCGAGCAGTATCACCGCCGTGGCGATCAGCCAGCCGAGCAGCAGCGACGGGGTGGTCACCAGCGCCCGGGCCAGGCCCGGCGAGCGCAGCAGCCGGGCGGCCAGCCGCTCGGCCGGCCCGGGGCGGCGGCGCCAGACCTGCGCGGCCACGCCGAGCCACACCCGGTCCAGGTCGACGTCGCCGGGTGCGGGCCCCGCGTCCTGGGACCCGCCGGGCAGCCCGCTGCCTGCGGTCATCGCCCGCCTCCTTCCCGCGCCGGCTCGTGCCGTCGCAGCGCCGCGCGCATCAGCCGCCTGGCCCGGTGCGCCCGGCTCTTCACCGTGCCGGCGGGGACTCCCATCAGCGCCGCCACCTCGGCCACGCTCTTGTCCTCGACGTACATCAGCCGCCAGGTCTCCCGCGCCGGGCCGCCCTCGGGGCCCAGGGCGCTGACGGCGCGGGCCAGCTCGGCCCGGGACAGTGCCGCCTCCGCCGGGTCGCCGGGATGCCGGCCGTCGGCGGCGGTCAGGGCGGGCAGCAGCAGCTCGGCCGGCCCGCGGCGGCGCAGCCACAGCGCCGCCTGGCGGCGGGCGATGCCCCAGAGCCAGCCGCCCGCCGAGCCCTCGGGCCGGTAGCCGGCCGCGCCGCGCCAGACCCCGAGGAACGTCTCCTGGAGCACGTCCTCGACCTCGGCGGCGGGCAGCACGCCGCGCAGCCGGGCGGCCAGCCACGGCGCGTGCCGGGAGAACAGCTCGCGCAGCGCGGCGTCGTCACCGCCAGCCACGGCGGCGATCAGCGCGTCGTCGTCCATCGCTTCATCTATTGCGTTCCGGCGGCAACCGGTTCGCCGCGGCGGCGATTTTCCGCACGGGCCGCCGCTGCCACGGTAGGCGACCGGCGCTCAGCCCTGGCGGATCCGCCGTGCCCGCGACGCCGCGACGGGGCCGGCCCGGTCCAGGATCAGCGCGGTCAGCAGCACCATCCCGATGCCCACGGCCGTGCCGGCCACCGTGTCGGTGAAGTAGTGGTAGCGCAGCACCACGACGGCGACGGCGACGGTGGCCGCGACGAGGGCGGCGGCAAGCACCAGCAGCAGCCGCACCTGGCGGGGCAGCCGCGGCCGCGGCGGGTTGGCGAGCAGTACCGAGCCGGTGGCCGCGAGCCCGAACAACGCGGTGGCATGCCCGCTGGGGAAGCTCTCGTAGCCCTCCAGGCTCCGGCCGACGAGGGGCTTGAGCACGGCCTCGGTCAGCAGCACCGCGGCGGGTACCGCGAGGCAGGCCAGGGCGGCCCCGCGCCACCATCGCGCCGCGAGGCAGGCCGCCGCCAGCGCCAGGAGCATGAGGGTGACCGGGACCAGGCCGCCCAGGCCGGCCACCAGGTGCAGCGGCCCCTGATACCCGCCGAGGCCCGCCCGGATCCGGGCGTCCACGGCGGCGTCCAGCGCGTCGGGGCGTGCCTGGCGGCTGACCGTGAGCGCGAGAAGCGCCGTCACCGCCACGCACCCGGCCAGCACCAGGGCGGCCGGGCGGCGCAGCGCGGGGGGCAGCAGCAGCCCTCGCCGTGGCGGTATCCCCCGGAGCATCCGCCCAGCCTATGCGGCTACCGGCCCTGCCCAGCCCCGCCTTAGAGGCCGCCGGGCCAGGTGATCGACTCCGGCGCCACCAGGGGAGTGCCGACCTCCAGCTGGATCTGGGCATGTGCGTTGAGCGGGATGTCACGCGGGTTGCCCTGGTACAGCTTGCCGTTGTAGATGGCCGTCACATGCCCCTTGGCCGGCCCGGCCTGACCCGGGCCGAGCGGCTGGCCCCACTCGTCGAAGAAGTTGCCCAGCGTGTAGGTGCGGTGGACCGGCGACTCGATGTGCACGATGCCGTCGGCGGCGTGCGTGTGCAGCCAGTAGAAGCACTTCCCGTTGCTGATGAAGGGGCCCTGGGGGGTGCTCTGGCCGGTGGCGCCCGGTATCCCGATGCCGGCCGGCACCTGCCGGGCCGAGCCGTTCACCAAAAGGGTCAGGTGCGCATGGATGTGGAACACGGTCTGCTCGCTGGTGTCGCAGCCGATGCCATCCACCTTCTGGCCGGCCGCCTTCGTGGCGGTGCCGGTCAGCGGCGGGGCACCGGGGACCGGCACGCCCTCGGGCCCGGTCGGGCCGGGGGCCGGGGCCGGCTTGAGCGTGCCCAGCGTGCTCAGCGCGGCGAGCTTCAGCGACGGCGACCCGCCGCCGGGCGGGGCAGCACCGCCCGGGCCACCGGAGGTCACCGCCAGCGCGATGCCGACGGCCGCGGCGGCCACGATCACGGCCCCGCCGCCCATGGCCAGCCAGCGCCGCTGCCGGCGGCGGCGTGCCTCGGCCGCCCTGGCCTGCGCGATCTTCTCGCGCGCCTGCTGCTGCCTGTTCCTGCTTCCTTTGGACACCGCACCGTTCCATTGGTCGGGCCACCTGCCGGTGGGCCGGGTGCCGCGCGGCCGCGAGCGCGGGACCCGCTATCTACTGTCTACGTACGTAGACAGTAGCATGGCCCTTGGAGTAACCGGAGAGCGGCGGCGGTGCACCTAAGCTGGCTGTCGCGGCGCGGGAGGCGGCATGCGCGGGTTCGGCGACCTGGAGTCGGTGATCATGCACATGGTGTGGGATCACGACAGCCCGGTGACCGTGCGCGAGTTGTTCGACGAGCTGCGCCGGGAGCGGGCCATCGCGTACACCACGGTGATGAGCACGATGGACAACCTGCACCGGAAGGGCTGGCTCCACCGGGTCAAGGACGGCAAGGCCTACCGGTACACCGCGACCGCCAGCCGCGAGGAGTACAGCGCGCGGCTGATGCGTGAGGCGCTGGCCGGCGGCGGGGATACCGAGGCGGTGCTCAGCCATTTCGTCGCCCAGATGGGCGGCGAGGAGTCCGAGGTGCTGCGCGCCGTGGTGCGCCGGCTGGCCGGCGGGCACGGCGTCCCGCGGGGGAGGCGATGACATGAGCGCGGCGCTGCTGGTCTTCGGCTACGCGGCGGCCGCGGCGTGGGCGGTGCCGGCCCTGCTGGCCCGGCTCACCAGGCACGGGATCAGCGCCCGGCTCGGGCTGGGTGCCTGGCTGACCGCCATGGCCAGCGTGCTGGCCAGCGCCGGGGCGGCGGTGGCGCTGCTGGCCGGTGCGGCGGCCGCGGGCCTGCCCCGGCTGGCCCAGGCGGTGTGCCAGTCGATGGCGGGGCGGGCGTGCACCCCGGTGGTGTACCGGAGCGCGGCCTTCGAGGTGCCGCTGGGCGGCGCCGCGCTCGCGGCCATGCTGACCGCGGCCGTGCTGGCGTGGCGGTACGGCCGCGGCGTGCGGCGGGCCCGGCAGCGCACCCGGGCGCACGCGGAAGCGGCCAGGATCACCGGCCGGCGGCTGCCAGTGAAGGGGGAGGCGGGCGGGGCCACGGTGGTGCTCGACGCCCCGCAGCCGGCCGCCTACTGCGTGCCCGGCCGGCCCGCTGCCATCGTGCTCACCAGCGGGGCCCTGGCGGTGCTCGGCCCGGCCCAGCTCGGTGCCGTGCTCGCGCACGAGCGGGCGCACCTGGCCGGCCGCCATCACCTGCTTATCTCGCTCACCCGGGGGCTGGCCGCCAGCTTCCCCGGCGTGCCGGTGTTCACCCGGGGGCCCGCCGAGGTGGCCCGGCTGGCCGAGATGTGCGCCGACGACGCGGCGGCCCGCCGTACCGGCCGGCCTGCCCTCGTCGCGGCCCTGCTGGCGATGGGCACCGGCACGGCCGTACCGGCCGCCGCCCTCGCGGCCACGGGAGGCCCGGCCAGCGCCCGGGTGCACCGGCTGCTGGACCCGCCAAGGCGCGGCCGCCATGCCCGCTACGGCCTGGCGCTGGCCGCCGTGACGCTCCTGCTGGCCGGCCTGCCCGTGCTGGTCACCGCGGCCGCCGGGCACGTGTTCCCGCTCGGCTGACAGCCACAGCAGCGTCCGGGTCAGGCGGCGGCGAGCGGGCAGGCCGCCCGCCCCGGGATGGGCGCGAACGAGGTCATCTCATAGCCCCAGGGCCGGCGCCAGCCGCTGGTAGGCGGGCAGCGGGTCGGCACCTTCCTCGGTGATGACCTGGACGCAGACGTGATCCGCGCCGGCCTGCAGGTGCCGGCCGAGCTGCCCGGCGATGTCGGCCGGGCTGCCGTGCGCGACCAGCGCGTCGATCAGCGCGTCGCTGCCACCGCCGGCCAGGTCGTCCTCGCTCCAGCCGAGGCGGCGCAGGTTGCTCGTGTAGTTGACCAGCCCGAGGTAGGGGGTGCGCACCCGGGCCCGGCCGAGCGCACGGGCCCGGGCCGGGTCGGAGTCCAGCACCACCTTGTGCTCCGGCGCGAGCAGCGGCCCCGGCCCGAGCAGGGCACGTGCCTGCGCGGTGTGCCCGGGCGGCACCAGGTAGGGGATGGCGCCCGCGGTCCGGTCCCCGGCGAGGCGGAGCACCCGCGGGCCGAGGGCGGCCAGCACCAGGCCGTCCGCCGGGACGCCGCCCGCCACGAGCTCGTCCACGTAGCGGGCCAGGGTCTCATACGGCCTGGCGTATCGCTGCGTGGCCTCGCGGTGGCCCGCGCCCACGCCCAGCAGGAACCGGCCGGGATGGCGGCGCTGGACGCGGGCATACGACCGCGCCACCAGGTCCGCCGGGTCCTTCCACATGTTCACGATGCTGGTCGCCAGCGTCAGCGTGGCCGTCGCGTCCAGCAGGGCTTCCGCCTGGGCCAGGTCCCCGTCTGGTGAGCTGCCGAGCCACAGCACGCCGAAGCCGAGCCGCTCGATGGCGGCGGCGAGTTCCGGCGTCACCAGGCTCGCGCTGCGCCAGATCCCGAACCGCCCAAGCTCCGCGCGTCCCGTCATGCGGCAATGCTAGTGAGGGTGCGGCCGGTGGTGATGGTGCGGCGGCGTCACAGAACCCGGCGGCGGGATGGTGCCGGGCCCGGAGACGTTGCAGGCGAGCGCGCCCGGGTCGATGTCCAGCAGCGGCCGGGCCAGGGCCGGCGGGGTCAGGAACGTGGGGTGCCGCAGGTCCAGCATGTCCAGCATGTTGTTGGCGTTGGCGTCCCGGTAGGTCAGCGCCGGCAGGTTCCACTTGGCCTCCACCAGCGCGCAGATGCTGGTGTGGTCGAACAGCCGGTGCGACACATGCCGCGGCCGGGACCAGGGCGAGACCAGCACGCACGGCACCCGGAAGCCGTACTGCCGGAAGCCGTTGTAGGCGGACTGGCCGGCCGGCACGGCCGGCGGGATGTTGTCGGGCGCGATCGCGGGCGGCGGCGTCACATGGTCGTAGTAGCCGCCGTGCTCGTCGTAGTTCCAGATCAGCAGCGTCTTCCGCCACCCGGGGCCGGCCATCACCGCGTTGACGACCTGCGCGGCGAACTGCTCCCCGCTCGCGATGTTCTGCGGGTTCTCCTCGGACTGGTTCCCGTAGTCCGGCTCGACCATGCAGAACCCGGGCAGCTTGCCCGCCGCCGCGTCGGTGAAGAACTGCGCGACCGGGATGACCTTGGTGCCGTGGTTCTTGATGTAGAGCTGCGGGTACAGCAGCGTCGTCGGCAGCGTGGTGTAGTAGTCGCGCCAGGAGATCCCGGCCTTGTCCAGCTTGTCGAAGATGGTGCCGTTGGCCGGGTAGTCGCTCTCCTTGGGCAGCGTGTCGTCCACCTGCCCGATGGAGGTGGCCCCCATCAGGTAGCGCCGGTTGGGGTAGGTCTGGCCGAGCACCGAGCAGAAGTACCGGTCGGCGAGCGGGAACACCTGGGCCAGCGAGTCGTAGAACGGCTGGTCGGCCTGCTGCCAGTAGCCCATCGAGACCGGGCCGCTGCCCGATTGCACGAAGCCGTCATTGCGGCCGTGGTTGAACTGGAGGTGGCTGTTTAGCCAGTCCTGCGCGGGCTTGCCGTCGAGCTGGCAGGTGGTCGGCATGCGGAAGGCGTGCTGCAGGTCACCGTTGGCGTAGGGGTTGGTGGCGGTGGGCAGCCCGTCGTGGCCGAGCCGGAACCCGTCGGCGCCGTGCCGGTTCAGCATGCCGAGCCGGTTGTCGTAGGAGTGGTTCTCCATCATCAGCACGACGATGTGCTCGATCTGCGGGATCGTGTCGGTGCCCGGGGGCAGGTGCGGGTACGGCAGCGAGTTCGGCTTGCGCAGGCGATGGCGCGGGTGGCCGCCGGGCGCCGCCCGCCATCCGCCGGCGCCAGCCACGGCACCGGCGGCGAGCCCGGCCTTGAGCAGCCCGCGCCGGCTCGGCCCGCCGCCCGCGGGATCGCCGGCCGCGGGATCGCCGCCGGGAACCGGGGCCGTGCCGCCGTCGTCGGGGATGATCTGGTCGTCGCTCACGGTGTCCTCCCGGCCCGGGGACAGTGCCATCGCCGCACAGCGTGCCAGACCTCAGGGGCCAGGGAAAGACCGGCTGGATGAACGGCCGGTCACGCCGCGGCATCGGCGCGGAAACCCGCGGTGGCGCGCGGGCCGGCGCACCGCGGGTGAGCCGGGGAATTCCCAGGCGGCCGGGAAATCCCGGCGGCCAGGCAACGCCGCGCGGCTTCGGCGCGTCCTCGGGAGTGCCCGCGCGTATCGGGCGCGCGGGCGCCTGGAGGCCACATGCGACTCACGCGATGGAATCGACGGCGATGTGTCCTGGCGGTGACGGGCCTCGCCGCCGCCGCACTCGCCGTTCCCGGCCTGCCCGCCCCCGGGGCCGCCGGGGCCGCCGGGCCGGCCGGCCCGCAACTCCGGCTGATCGCCGCGCAGCGCAGCATCACCCTGGACAGCTTCGGCGGCCGGGTGTTCCTGGACCCGGGCATGTGGGTGGCGGCGCTCGGCTCGCCGCTGCGGTTCGACGTGCAGCGGGCGAGCTACACCAAGCCGGTCACGATCACGCAGATCGTCTACCCGCCCTCCGGCGGCACGGTGCGCCGGCCGCTGCCCGCGAGCGTGATCAACGGCTTCAACTAAAGCAGGCCCATGACTTCCTGAATTTCGCGGCCACGGTGTGGGTCGGCGGGAACGGCCCGCTCGACGTCGAAGGATTCCGGTCGCACGCCTCGCCGGTCATGAAGGCGTACCAGTACTTCTGGCGCGACGGCAAGGTCATCGGCCGGGCCAGGGCCGGGACCATGGGCTTCGACAGCAAGAAGGGCCACAGCCACTGGCACTTCGAGCAGTTCGCCAGGTACGCGCTGGTCACCCCGGCCAAAACCGTGGCGGTGCGCAGCCACAAGGTGGGGTTCTGCATCGCTCCCGTGGACGCGGTGGACCTGCTGGCGCGGCATGCGATCTGGCAGCCGCCGTCGCTCGGGCTGGGGCTGGGGGCCTGCGGGAGCCCGACCGCGCTGTGGGTGGCCGAGCAACTGCCCGTCGGCTGGGGTGACACCTATATCCAGTCGATCGCGGGCCAGAACTTCGACATCACCAATGTGCCCAACGGCACCTATGACATCGAGGTGGCCGCCAACCCGGAGAAGGTACTGCACGAGACCACCGCCGGCAACGACGTGACGTTCCGCAAGGTCATCCTCGGCGGCACCCCCGGACACCGCACGGTGCAGGTGCCGCCCTGGCACGGGATCGACCCGGAGCCCTAGCGGGCGGCCGCGGGCGGCGGGCAACGGGGGCGCCCGCCACCCGCGGCCGCCACGCCGCCGGGCGCCGTTGCCCGGCCCGCCTGCGGCGGCGGCGGGCCGGGCAGCGGCCACACCGGGTCCGGTAAGGTGTGCGCCACTACCGGAGGGGGTGTGGGTGACCGGCCCGGCCTGGGAGCACGAGCGCGAGGTCAGGGATGCGCTGCGGACGATCATCGCCGACCCGCAACTGGGGGTCGGAGCGCTGTCCAGCGCGCAGACCATGTCCAACCTCCTGAAAGACCTGCTGCCCGACGCGCCCAGGGAGACCACGGTCCTGGTTGCCGCGGCCGAGGCCGGGCTCGCCCAGATCCTGCTCGACCACGCGGGCCAGGGCATGGACGCCGCCACGGCCTGTTCCCTGACCGCCGCGGCGTTCGCCGCCCGCGCTCCGTTCACCCCGGAGGCCTGCACCTGGGCCCGGACACCCCGATCCTGGTGGCCGACAGCACCGACGACATCGTGGACCGGCTGGTGGCCGCGTCCATCGCGGTGTCCCGGATGTCCGAGGCGGGCGCGGACCGCGCCTCGCTGGCCCAGACGCTGATGCAGCCGGCCGTCCACCCCGGGCTGGGCGATCCCGGCGATTCGATCCTGTGACCGCCATGACCGCACCGGACTCCGGCCTTCCCGCGGGCGGGCGCGCCGCCGGGTGGCAGGCCGTCACGGCCACCGAGCGCGGCGCGGCGCACCGCGCGGCGGGCCTGCCCAACCAGGACGCGGTCGCGGTCCACCCGGTGCCCCCCGGCGGCCTGGTGGCAGCGGTCGCGGACGGCCACGGGCATAGCAGGCACTTCCGCAGCGCCCGCGGCGCGCGACTGGCCGTGTCCATCGCCTGCCAGGCCGCGCGCGAGTTCGCCGCCCGGCCGGGCGGGCTGCCCGGGCCCGGTGAGGCGGCGGAGGAACTGCGGCGCGTGCTGGTGCCGGGCATCGTCACCCGGTGGCGGGAGGCGGTGCACCGGGATGTGGCCGCCGAGCCGTTCACCGCCGCCGAGGACACGGTGCGCCGGGCTGACGACGTGACCATCCCGTACGGGACCACGCTGCTGCTGGCCATCGGGCTGGGGGAGCGGCTGCTGCTGGCACAGATCGGTGACGGCGACATCGTCTGCATCCGCCCGGACGGCACGGCGCTGCTGGCGGTGCCCGGCGACCCGCTGCTCGACGGCCGGCACACCACGAGCCTGTGCTCGCCGGACGCGGCCGGCTCGTTCCGCGTCGCGGCGGTGGACCTGGCGGGCACGGCCGTGCTCGGGGCGCTGCTGGCCACCGACGGGTACGGCAACGCCCAGGTGGCGCAGGTCTGGGAAAGCGTGGTGAGCGCGGACCTGGCCAGGCTGATCAGCACCGAGCCACGGTCCTGGCTGGCCGGGCAGCTTCCGCTGTGGGCGGCCCGGTGCGCCTCAGTAGACGGCAGCGCGGACGACACCACCCTCGCACTGCTGATCGCCCCCGCGGCGGTCCAGGAGGGGCCGGACCACACGGGCGGCCCGGAGCCTGAGGCCGGCACGTCATGACCGGTGCGCGGCCCAGCCTGGACGGCCGTGCCCTGCGAATGGCCCGGACCGGGACCCTGGTGTCGGTGGGAGCGCGCCTGGGCGAGGGCGTGTGGCGCTGCTGCGGCTGGGGGATTGCCTCTCGGCCTGCTCGTGCCGGGCCTCGGTCTTCTACGACCCGGACCACCCGGCGGCCCGTGCTGGAACTGCGGCCACCCGCCGCCTCCGCCGATGCTGCTTGACCTGCCCGGCGGCCGGGTCGTGCTGGCCGAAGGCGCCGTTATCACCGGCCATCATCTGCGCCGCGACCGGGACTATGACACCGTGGTCGGCACGGTGGAGGCGCATCCGGGCAGCCCCGGCCGGGTGGTGCTGCGGAACGCGGGCCCGTGCGCCTGGACCATGCGTCCCGACGGCGAAGGCGCCACGACGGTGGCACCCGGCAGGAGGCTGGCGGCCCGCGCGATGACCATCGATTTCGGATCCGCCCGGGGGCGGATCCTCGGTAGTTAGCGACGGCGGGCGCGAGGGTGCGCCCGCCCGGGAAGGCACGGAAGGTGAACGAGCTTCAGGTCAGCTGCGAGGGCCGGCGGTACCAATTCGAGCAGGGCCGGACCGTCAGGATCGGGCGCAGCACGGACAACGATGTGGTGGTCAGCGACCCGACGGTGTCCCGGCAGCACGCCCGGCTAGCCTGGGGCCCGGACGGGTGGACGTTCGAGGGCCTGGGCCGGGCCGGCACGTTCCTGCGCGGCAGCGCGGTCACCAGGCTGCTGGTGGCCGAGCCGGTGGAGCTGTCGCTCGCCTCGCCGCACGGCCCCGTGGTCCGGCTCGAGCCGCCCCGGCAGGCCGGCCCGGTGGTGCCGCTGGACGAGGCCGGCCCGCCGGCTCCGGCGAGCGCGGACTGGCAGGCCCCGGCGCCCCCTGGCGCGGTTCCGGTCGTTACGCCGGGCCCCGGTGCCCCGGTCCCTGCCGCTGTCGCGGGCCCCGGTGCCCCGTTCCGGCCCGCCGCCGGCCCGGCCGCACCCTTTCCCCCGGCGGGCTGGGGCGCGGGGGCGGCGCCGCCGGGGGCGAGCGCCATGCCGGCCGGCGCGGGCGCGGCTCCGGCAGCACCGGGCGTGGTGCCGGCCGGCACGGGTGCGGTGCCGACAGGCACGGGGGCGCCGCCGCGGGGCACGGCGGCGGGCCAGGCCGGCCCGTTCCCGACGGCCGCGATGCCACGCAGCCCGGTGCCGCCGCGGCTCGGCGAGGCGGCGGCCGAGGCGGCCGACGAGCTGGCCTCGGCGGTCCAGATCCTGGTCCCGGTCCGGAGCTGGCTGAAGGACCCCGGATGGCGCCAGGGCCTGCGGCTGCTGGTCATCCCGTACGCGCTGCTTCCCCTGGTGTTCCTGGCCTTGTTCGCCGCGTCGGGGAACCTGACCACGCCCGGCTGGGCGTACAGCCTGTACATCGCGCCACTGTGGGGAGTGGCGTTCTGGCTGCTGATCCGGCCACCGGGGCAGCAGGGCAAACAGGAGGTGCTGATCGGCCTCGGGATCGTCATCTGGGTGATGCTCTGGCTGAGCGTTGTCACGATCAACGTCAACTCCGCGCTGAACCCCAAGAGCCTGGTCGGCGCGCTGCTGATCGGGTTCAACGAGGAGATCACCAAGGCGCTGCCGATCCTGGCGGCCGCGCTCGCGTTGCTGAAGCTGCGCTCGGTGAAGCTGGACGTCCGGATGTGGATGTTCCTCGGCACGATCGCCGGGCTCACCTTCGGCGTCCGGGAGGCGTCCCAGTACACCACGCTCGCCATCGAGCACATCGCGGCCGCGGCCTTGTCCCACTCCGCCAACGCCGCGGTCATCGGCGCGCTGAGCTTCGCCTACCGGGTGTTCGTGGACGGGTTCCAGCACGCGATCTGGGCCGGGGTCGCCGCGTTCTTCATCGGCATCGCGGTCAACTACCCGCGGCGCCGGGTGCCGCTGATCCTGTTCGGCGTGACCATCGCCGCGGTGCTGCACGCGCTCAACGACTGGTACCTGTCCAACTTCTCCTCGCCCTGGCCGTGGATCCTGCTCCAGGCGTTCTCGCTGCTGCTGTTCCTCGGGTACACCATGTCGGCCGCGTCGATCGAACGGAAGGTGCGGCGCACGCCGCTGTTCCGCGGCGAGTCCATGATCATGGACAAGTTCACCGAGACCGCGGAGCAGCCCCGCGCCTGACCACCTGTGCGGCGGCCGGCGCGGCCGTCCTGATGCCGCTGCTATTCCACCCCATGGGAAAGGTATTACTAGAGCTTTACTATTTCGTGATCCACGCATTACTCTCACCCGTCGTACGGTCGCGCAGACCCCGCAGCACGGCTGAAGGGTGATAGCCGGCTCATTCCGCCGTGACTGCCTCCCGCACTCACGAAGGAGCCCGAATGCTACGCAGATGGTGCATCCCCCTGGCCGGGCTGGCGCTGGCCGCCGGCGCGCTGGCGGTGTCCGGCCCCGCGGCGGCCGCCGGCCACCCCGCCGGGCCCACCATCCACCTGATCAGGCCCGCCATGCACGGCACCGCGCCGATGGCCGCCCGTGGCCGGGCCAGCAATGCTGCGCTCTCCACAAACTGGTCCGGGTATGCGGCCCACAGCAAGAAGTACAACACGGTCTCGGCAAGCTGGGTCGAGCCGACCGCGCACTGCCCGGGCGGGAGCCAGTTCTCCAGCTTCTGGGTCGGTCTGGACGGCTTCAACAGCGGTTCCGTGGAGCAGACCGGGACCGAAGTGGACTGCCGCAGCGGATCGCCCAAGTACTTCGGCTGGTATGAGATGTTCCCGGCATTCCCGGTGAACTTCAGCAACACGGTCAAGCCGGGTGACCACTTCAGCGGATCGGTCACGTTCAACGGCTCAGGCCACTTCACCCTGGTGCTCAAGGACGCCACCCAGGGCTGGTCGCACACCGTGCACAAGACCCTCACCACCGCGAAGCGCTCTTCGGCCGAGGTGATCGCCGAGGCGCCCTCGTCATCCAGCGGCGTCCTGCCACTGGCCGACTTCGGCACGGTCCACTTCAGCAACTCCAAGGTGAACGGATCGTCGCTCGGCAGCAACAACCCGACCAAGATCATCATGGTGAACGGCAGTGGCCGCCACAAGGTCTCGGTGTCGGCGCTCAGCGGTGGCACCGCGTTCAGCGTGACGTGGCTGCACAGCACCTGATTTGAGATGTCAGCCCGGGATGGTGTCAGCCCGGGAGACCGGCCCCCGGAACCCCCGGTGGCCTAGCGGCCCCCGCGACCTCGTCGCGGGGGCCGCGGCCCTGTTGGCCGGCGTCCAAGCATCCCGGGACCCCGCTCCCGCAGGGGGCGGCCGTGGCGGTGGCGCCTATATTCCAGGTATGACTGCCGTAAAGATCACCGTTCAGGCCGCCGGGGGGCGGCAACTCGAGGCCCTGGCCACCGGCCCGCGGGACGGGCTCACGGTCGTGCTGCACAACGGGACGCCCGCCGGGCTGGTCGCCTGCCCGCCGGTGGCCGAGGCGGCCGCGGCGCTGGGCCTGCGGCTGGTCCTCTACAGCCGGCCGGGGTACGGCGACTCCACGCCGGACCCGGGCCGCCGGGTCGCGGACGCGGCCGCCGACCTCGCGGCCGTCCTCGACGCCCTGGGCACGGCGGAGTTCGTGACCGTCGGCTGGTCGGGCGGCGGCCCGCACGCCCTGGCCTGCGCCGCCCGGCTGCCCGGCCGGTGCCTGGCCGCGGCCACCATGGCCGGGGTGGCGCCCTATGGCGCCGATGACCTCGACTGGGTGGCCGGGATGGGCGCGGAGAACATCGATGAGTTCGGGGCGGCACTGGCCGGTGCGGACACCCTGACCACCTTCCTGGAGCCCGCCGCGCGGGAGATGGCCGCGCTGACCGGCCCGGTCGTCGCTGAGGGACTCGGCGGCCTGGTGTCGGCGGCCGACAAGGCGGCCGTCACCGGGGAGTTCGCCGACTACCTGGCGGAGTCGTTCCGGGCCGCGGTGGCGGGCGGGATAGCAGGCTGGCGCGACGACGACCTCGCCTTCACCGCCGACTGGGGCTTCACCATGGCCGACGCGGGCGCGGGCGCCCCGGTGGCGGTCTGGCAGGGCGACCAGGACATGATGGTGCCCTATTCGCACGGCCAATGGCTGGCCGCGCACATCCCGGGCGCCCGGGCGCACCTGCTCCCCGGTGAAGGGCACCTGACCCTGGTGCACGCCTCCGGCGCGATCCTTGACGACCTGCTGGGCCTGGCCGGCCGCGGGGGGGGTGATCACGGACGGGGCGTGTCGAAACCCAGCACAAGGGAACCTCTAGACTATACGTAGTCGTGTGATGACTAGCGGTAGTTATCCAGACGGCTGAGACCTGTCGCGCATCGGGGGAAGCATGGCATGGCGAGCTGGCCTGAGCCGGCGCGTGACCGCCGCGGCGGCATGCGCGTTGATAGTCACGGCCGCGGTCCTGGCCATCGCCCTCGGGGCCGCGGCCGGGGCCCGGGGCGCGGGCCGGGAGCTGTCGCAGCGGCTGGTGCCCGCCGCCGCCACCGCCGGCGCGCTGCTCAAGGACTACCAGGCCCAGCAGGGGTCGCTGCGTGACTATGTGACCAGCGGGCAGCCCGCCCAGCTGGCACCGCTGCGCGAGGCGGGCAGCGACATACCCGCGAAGCAGGCCCGGCTCGCCAGGCTGGTCCGCGGCTACCCGCACATGCCCGCACAGCTCGCCTCGGCCGAGGCGGCGCAGCGGATCTGGCTGGCCCGCATCGCCGCACCGCAGCTCGCCGCCATGGCTCACGGTGACCTGGCCCGTGCCCGCGCCCTGCAGGCCAACATCCCGGTCACCCGCCCGTTCACAACCGCGGTGCGGAGCCAGGTGGCCGCCCTGCAGGCCGCGATCACCGCACAGCAGGCCCGGGTCACCAGCCGGCTGCTCGGTTCCCAGGGCGTGCTGATCAGCGCCCTGCTAGCCATGTGCGTGCTGGTCGCCGCGATCACGGCGGGCGCCGTGCTGGCGGTCCGGCGCTGGCTGCTGCGGCCGTTCCTGGCGCTGCGCCGCGCGGCCGAGAATGTCGCGGCGGGCAACTACGACAGTCCCATCCCCGCGCAGGGGCCGGAGGAGTTCGCCGACCTGGCCCGCAGCACCGAGCACATGCGCACCCGGCTGGTGAGCGCGCTGGCCGAGCGGGAACGTGCCGAGCAGGGGTTCCGCCGCCTGTTCGAGGCGGCGCCGGACGCGACCCTGGCCATCGCCACGGACCAGACCGTGGCCATCGCCAACGCCCAGGCCGAGGCCCTGTTCGGGTACCGGCGCGGCGCGCTGGCGGGCCAGAAGGTCGAGGCGCTCGTCCCGGCCGCGGCCATCACCATCGAGGCCGCGCACCGCGCCGACTATTTCGCCGACCCCGGGCCCCGTCCGATGGGCGCCGACCTGGAACTGCCCGCCGTCCGCTCCGACGGCACCGAGTTCCCCGCGGAGATCAGCCTCAGCGGCCTGTCCGCCGACGGCCAGCCGCTCATCATCGTCACCATCCGCGACATCAGCGAGCGCCTCACCGTCCAGGCCGAGCGGGAACGGCTGCGCGCCGAGGCCGAGCAGCAGCGCACCCAGCGGCGGCTGCAGCAGGCGCAGAAGCTGGAAAGCCTCGGCCAGCTCGTCGGGGGAGTCGCGCACGACTTCAACAACCTGATCAACATCATCACCGGGTACACCAACCTGACCGGCGACCAGCTCGGCCAGCTGGCCCAGCACGACCAGCGGCTCAAGCCGGTGCTCTCCGACATCAACCAGATCCGCGAGGCCGCCGAGCAGGCCGCCCGGCTCACCCGCCAGCTCCTCACGTTCGCCAGGCACGACCTGGTCAAACCGGAGGTGCTGAGCCTCAACGACATGGTCGAGGGGGCCGGGCAGCTACTGCACCGCACGCTCGGTGAGCACATCGACCTGGAGATCATCGGCAACCCCGAGCTGTGGCCCGTCCAGGCCGACCGGGGCCAGCTCGAGCAGGTCCTCGTCAACCTGGCCATCAACGCCCGCGACGCCATGCCGCGCGGCGGGAAGCTCAGCATCGAGACCGACAACCTGGAGGCCGACGTCATCTACGCCCAGAGCCGGCCGGGGCTGCGGCCCGGGCGCTACGTCCGGCTGCGCGTCTCGGACACCGGCACCGGCATGGACCAGGCCACCATCGACCGCGTCTTCGAGCCGTTCTTCACCACCAAGCCCAAGGGCCACGGCACCGGTCTCGGGCTGTCCACCGTCTACGGCATCATCACCCAGGCCGGCGGGACCGTGCAGATCTACTCCGAGCCTGGGCTCGGGACCACCTTCAGCGTGCTGCTCCCGGCCAGCCGCGAGACCGCCGCGCCGGCGGCACGGGTGCCCGCTCCCACCGCCGCGGAGCAGCGGGGGAACGGGGAGACCATCCTGTTGGTCGAGGACGAGCAGAGCCTCCGCCAGCTCGCGCACCGGATCCTCACCGGCCACGGTTACCGCGTCCACCAGGCGAGCACCGGCCCGGCCGCGGTCCGCTACGCCGCCGACCCGGCTCACCCCGTCGAGCTGCTGCTGACCGACGTGGTCATGCCGGAGATGCTCGGCACCGATGTCGCCGACGGCGTCCGCCAGCACCGGCCCGGCGTGCCCGTGGTGTACATGTCGGGGTACGCCCAGCCGATCCTGGCCAGCCACGGCGCGGCCGGGCCGGAGATGAACATTCTCGAGAAGCCGTTCACCGAGGTCACCCTGCTCGCCCGGGTCCACGAGGCGCTGCACCAGGCGCAGCACGCGGCCGGCTGACGAGCCGAGGGCCCGGCCCGGATCGCGCGGGCTACGGGTGCAGCGCCAGGCCGCGGCAGACCTTGTCCACGGCGTTGCGCGGGCCGTAGACCGCGATCCCGGCCAAGGCCAGGTCCCCGGCGGCCACGGCCTGCACCGCGGCCCGGTTGGCATCGTCGTCCCCCGTCGAGAACAGTTCCTCGGTGTAGACGGCGGCGGGCATGCCCCGGGTGACGGCCCGTTCCCTGACGGCGGCGAGCGCCTCGCCCGGCCCGGTGTAGACGAGCACGGGCTGGCGGAACATCTCCAGGTAACGGTTGCCGGAACCATCCTCGTAGGGCTTGCCAGCCACCTCGGGAAGGCCCGCCGCGATCCCGCTCGCGAGAAACGCCGTCACGTTCAGTTTCTGCCAGACCGCGAGGTCGGACCGCACCGCTATCGCGATCTTCGTGTCGAAGCGCATGGACCCAGGATCGCCCGCCGCCGGCGCCCGGGTCTTGAACGCTGGAGCGCGCCCAACGGCGGAATCCGGCACGGGAGCGTTCCCCGGCGGGCGGAGCCGGGCCCGGCGAGCCGGCATACTGGCTGGGTGGGACGTGATCGGCCGGGGGACTGGGCAAGTTATTGGCGGTCGGCGGACGGCCAGGTCGAGGCGATGCACGCCGGGTTCCGCGGTCAGGTCTACCACCGGCACAGCCACGACACCTACTCGCTCGGCGTGACCGAGTCCGGGGCCCAGGCGTTCACCTGCCGAGGCGCGGGGCATGTCAGCACGGCCGGCCTGGTGATGGCGTTCAACCCCGACGACCCGCATGACGGGCACGCCGCGACCGGGGACGGCTTCACCTACCGGATGATCCACCTGGCCCCGGCCCTGCTGACCGGCCTGCTCAGTGACCTCGACGGGGCCGCGGCCGGGATGCCGCTGTTCGCCGCGCCGGTCATCACCGACCCCGCGCTCGCGGCTGCGCTGCGCCGGCTGCACCGGTCGCTGACCGGGCCGGCCAGCCCGCTTGAGCGGTCCGAGCGGCTCGCCCTGGTCACCGCGCTCGCCGTCCGCCACGCGGCCGGCCGGCCCCGGGACCAGGGACGGGCGGGCCCTGCCGGGCTGACGGCCAGGGACCGGGCGGCCGCGGAGCGGGTCCGCGCGTTCCTGCGGGAAGGCGATGCCGGGGCCACGCTCGCCGACGTGGCCGCGGCCGCGGGGTGCAGCCGGTTCGCCGCCTACCGGGCCTTCCGCGGCCAGTACGGCCTGTCGCCCAGCGAGTACCAGCGGCAGCTGCGGCTGCGGGCGGCCCGCCGCGCCCTGGCCGGCGGGGCGGCCGTCGCCGAGACCGCCGCGGCCGCCGGCTTCGCCGATCAGGCGCACCTCACCCGCTGGTTCCGGCGCTGCTACGGCATCACTCCCGGCGCCTATCGGGCGGCCTGCGCCCGGAGGTAACCGTGCCCCGGCAGGGCCGGTTCCGGCCGGTCGGCGCTGACCTGGGCAAACGGAACAGATCACCACGCGGCCCTGCCCGGCGGGTTCCGGGCAGGGCCGCGCCCTGTCGTCTCAGCGGGCCCGGGACAGGTCGTAGACGGTCTCGCCGCCGACGGTCTCGGCCTTGAAGTGGGCCCGCACCCAGGCGGTGATCTGCGCGGCGGGCCCGGAGCCGCCGCCGAAACTGGACTGGTTGGCGCCAACGAAGTAATGGATCTCCCCGGCGGCCACCAGGCGCTCGAACTCGGCCAGCGACGGCGTGCCGTCGGTGCCGTTGAACCCGCCGATCGCCATGACCGGCTCGCCGCTGGCCAGTTGCAGCGGCGCCGCGCTCTCCGAGCCGACCGTCGCGGCGGCCCACCGGTAGCCGGCCGCGCCGTCGCGGATCAGCCTGGTCAGGGCCGCCGCCACCTGGGTGTCGCCCGCCAGGCCGCCCGGGCCGCCGGCCCGGCCTGCCGCAATGCCGCCGGGAGCAGCCGCGGTGCCACCGGTGCCGCCGGGGGCGCCTCCGGCCCCGGAGCCCCCCGGCACACCGGCACCGCCGGTGCCGCGGGCCGGCGCGGATCCGGTGCTCCCGGTGCCGCCGGGGAAGCCGCCGCCCGCCCCGCCGGAGGCCCGGGCGCCGCCCGGTAGCTGGCCGCGCCCGGGCCCGGCACCGCCGGGGAAGCCGCCGCCCGGACCGCCGCCCCCGAACGCGCCGGCCACGGCCGGCCCGGCGGACGGGAGCGCGCCGGTGTGCGCGGTGGCGGCGGTGGCGATGCTGTAGGCGCCCGGCCCGGCCAGCGCGGCGATCAGGGCCAGGCCGGCGGGCACCGCCGCCAGCGCCGCCCTGCCCCGGCCGGTGGCCGCCAGCCGGGCCAGGGCCGGCCCGGCCAGCACCGCCGCGGCGGCGAGGGCGCCGCACACCGCCACCAGGGTGCGCAGCCATGGCAGCCAGGCCGGGGTGCGGCCGAGCAGCAGGGACGCCCACCCGGCGGTCACCGCGATCCCGGCCGCCAGGGTCAGCCGGGCGGCGGGATGACCGCGCCTGCGCCACAGTTCCACGGCGCCGATCCCGGTCAGCGCCCCGATCGCCGGGACCAGGGCGACGGTGTAGTAGGGGTGGATGATGCCCGCCATGAAGCTGAACACGCCGGCGGTGACCAGCAGCCAGCCGCCCCACATCAGCGCGGCGGCAGTGTTAGCCCGGGGGAGCACAGTGCCCTCCGGGGGGCACCCCCGGGCCCCCGATGGCCCTGGAACCCCCCGGGGCGCCGATGTCGCCTGGCCGGCCAGCCGGCCGGCCCCATCGCGCAGGCCGGTGCGCGTGGCCCGCCAGCTCAGCCAGGCGATGACGGCGAGCGAGATCAGCGCGGCCGGTAGCAGCCAGCTCACCTGCCCGCCCATGTCGGCGGCGAACAGCCTGGTCAGCCCGGCCGAGCCGCTGAACCGGGGGCCCGCACCGCCGCCGAAGCCGACCGAGCCGGTCTCGCTCCCGTCCAGCCTGCCGAGGCCGTTGTAACCCAGGGCGAGCTGCAGCACGCTGTTGGTCGTGGAGCCGCCGATGTAGGGCCGGTCGGCCGCGGGGGTGAGCTCGACGATCGCCACCCACCAGCCCGCGCCGGCAACCAGCGCCGCGCCGCCGGCCAGCAGCTGCCACAGCCGCCTGCCCAGCCTGGGCGGCCCGGCCACCAGGTAGGCCAGCGCGAACGCCGGGACCACCAGGAACCCCTGCAGCATCTTGGTCAGGAAAGCGAACCCGAGCAGGCCGCCGGTCAGCACCAGCCACCGGGTGCGGCCGGAGTCGATCGCCCGGGTGGTGGCGTAGGCGGCCGCGGTCATCAGCAGCACCAGCAGCGCGTCGGGGTTGTCGAACCGGAACATCAGCGCGGCCACCGGGGTGAGCGCCGCGATGGCGGCGGCGATCAGCCCGGCCGCCGGGCCGTGCCAGCGGCGGACCGTGGCATACAGCAGCGCCACGGTGGCGACGCCCTCGGCCGCCTGCGGCAGCAGCAGGCTCCAGGAGTTCAGGCCGAATGCCCGGGCGGACAGCTCCATCACCCACATCGACGCGGGTGTCTTGTCCACGGTGATGAAGTTGGCCGCGTCGAACGACCCGAAGAAGAACGCCTTCCAGCTCTTGGTGCCCGCCTGGACCGCCGCGGCGTAGAAGTCGTTGGCCCAGCCGCTGCGGGACAGGCCGATCGTGTACAGCGCGGCGGTCAGGACGAGCAGGGCGAGCAGCGCCGGCCGGGCCCAGCGGGGGTCGCCCGGGCGGCCGCGCACCAGGGCGCCCGGGTAACCGCGGCGCGCCGGGATGCCCGGGCCCGCGCTCAGCGGATCGGTCGTGATCGTGGTCATGAGTGGTGTCCGTTCGGTTCGGTGGTGAGCGGGAGAACGCCGGCCAGCGGCGCGGCGCCCAGGCCGGCCGGGATCTGGGGGACCGGGCCCGGGGCCGGCCCGGGCCGCCGCCGGAACACCCAGTGCCGGTAGATAGCGAAACGCAGCGCCGTGGCCGCCAGGCCGGCGCCGATGAGCACGGTCACCTCGGCGGCCCGGGCCGGGCGGGGCACCGCCGCGTGCAGCCCGGCCAGCGCGGCCGAGGTCAGCGCCAGCCCGGCGGCGAACGCGAGCAGCCCCTGGGCCTGATGCCTGGCCAGGTCCGGGCGCCCCCGGATGCCGAACGTGAACCGCCGGTTGACCGCGGTGTTGAGCACCGCGGTGGCCAGCAGACTGACCGCGTTGGCCGGCTGCGCGGACAGCCAGGTGCGCAGGCCGAGGTACAGCAGGACATAGGCGAGGGTGCTGGCCGCGCCGACGGCGAGGAACCGGGCCAGCTGCCCGGCGAGCGAGCCCGCCGGGCCGCGCAGGCCCGGCCGCGCCGCGCCGAGCGGCGGCACGCGCAACGTGCCGCGGAGCAACTGCCACCGCATCCGGGCAATGCCGCGCAGGTCGGCCAGGGCGGTGGCGACCACCTTGACCCGTGAGTTCGGGTCGTCGATCCAGTCGACGGGGACCTCGTGGATGCGCAGCCCGGCCCGCTCGGCCAGCACCAGCAGCTCGGAGTCGAAGAACCAGCCGGTGTCGCGGGTCAGCGGCAGCAACAGCGCGGCCTTATCGGCGCGGATCGCCTTGAAGCCGCACTGGGCGTCGGAGAAGCCCGCGCCCAGCGTGGCGCGCAGCAGCACGTTGTAACACCGGGAGATCAGCTCGCGGCGCGGCCCGCGGACCACCCGGGCGCCGCGCGCCAGCCGGGTGCCGATGGCCAGGTCGCTGTGCCCGGACAGCAGCGGTGCGACCAGCGGCAGCAGCGCGTTCAGGTCGGTGGACAGGTCCACGTCCATGTAGGCGAGGACCGCGGCGCGGCTGGCCGACCAGGTGCTGCGCAGCGCGTGGCCGCGCCCGGGCCGGTCCAGCCGGACGGCGCGGACGCCGTCCAGCTCCGCGGCCAGGGCCCGCGCGGCCGCCCAGGTGCCGTCGGTGCTGCCGTTGTCGGCGATGGTGACCACGGCACGGAACGGGAAGCGCCCGGCCAGGTAGGACACCAGCCGGCGGATGCTCGGCTCAAGGTCGCGTTCCTCGTCCCGGACCGGGATGACGATCTCCACCTGGGGGGCATGATCATGCTCAGGCTCGGGCAACTCATGACCCACCAGGCACTCAAGTGATCTCATGCCTCTCAAGTTGCCTGGTGGGCCTGGACCGGCCCTGCACCGCTCCTCTGCGGCCCCTATGAACTGCGGCGTTGCCGGGCGGGGGCTCAGGCGCTGGCGGTGACCGGGGCCAGGCGGGGCAGGGTGATCACGAAGCTGGTGTGCCCGGGATGGCTGGTGACGCTCACGCTGCCGCCGTGCGCGGTGGTGACCGCCTGCACGATGGCCAGGCCGAGGCCGGTGCTCGTGCCGGCGTTGGAGCGGGCGGAGTCGCCGCGCACGAACCGCTCGAACAGCGCGGGCTGCAGTTCCTCCGGGATGCCCGGGCCGCTGTCGGTCACGCTTACCCGCACGGCGGGCGGATCCTCGCTCGTGGTCACCGCGACCGTGACCGTGGTGCCCCCCGGGGTGTGCTTGGCCGCGTTGCTCATCAGGTTGGCCAGGACCTGGCGCAGGCGGTGCTCGTCGCCTTCCACCAGGACCGGTTCGTCGGGCAGTTCCAGGACCCAGCGGTGGTCCTGGCTGGCCGCCCGGGCGTCGCTGGTGGCGTCGATGGCCAGCCGGGTGAGGTCCACCGGCTCCTTGGCCAGCGGGCGGCCCGCGTCGAGCTGGGCGAGCAGCAGCAGCTCGTCGACCAGCACGCCCATCCGGGCCGATTCCGACTCCACCCGGCCCAGCGCGTGCGCGATGTCCGGGGGGACCGGGCCGGGATGCCGGCGGGCGAGTTCGGCGTAACCGCGGATGGCGGCCAGCGGGGTGCGCAGCTCGTGGCTGGCGTCCGCGGCGAACCGGCGCAGCCTGGCCTCGCTGGCCGACCGCCGGGCCAGCGCCGCCTCGACATGGCCCAGCATCCGGTTGAACGCCGAGCCGACCTGCCCGACCTCGGTGCGCGGATCCGCGTCCGGCACCCGGTCCGGCAGGGTGACCTCCCCGCTGGCCAGCGGCAGCTCGGTCACCCTGGTCGCGGTGGCCGCCACCCGGCGCAGCGGCCGCAGCGACAGCCGGACGAACCCGGTGCCGAGCACCCCGGTGAGCAGCAGGGCGGCGGCGAACACCGCGATCTCGACGGTCGCGACCTGGCGCAGCGTGGAGTTCACCTGGGTCATCGGCAGGCCGGTGAGGTAGGTGACGCCCGAGGGCCCCGGCGCCGCAAGCAGCCGGTAGTCGCCGAGGGTGGACAGGTCGCTGGTGAACGGCTGCCTGCTGGCCGGGAACGCGGTGAGCACCGCCTTGTCGGACGGCGACAGCGTACAGGTGCCGTAGGAGATGTAGTTGTCGGTGAGCACGCCGTGCCTGACCTGGGCGCTGAACGTCCGCGGTCCCTGCCGTTGGGCACAGTCGGAGGGCGAGTCATGATGTGGCGGCCCTGGCTGGTTGTCCCCGTCATTGCCCGGCGGCGGGCCGCCCAGGCAAGCCTGGTATCGCACGCTCGCCTGCACGAGCTGCTGGTCGAGCTGGCCAAGCAGGTACCCGTGCAGCGACACATAGGTGACGGCACCCACCGCGGCGCAGGCCACCGCGAGCAGCGCCAGCAGCCCGGCGATCAGGCGGCCCCGCAGCGTGCGCCGGGCAAGCCAGCGCCGGGGCCGGCCGGGACCGCTGCCCGCGCCGCCGCCCGCGGTGGCGCCCGTCGTGCTCATGTGGTCAGCTCGCCGGCTTGAGGACGTAGCCGACGCCGCGGACCGTGTGGATCAGCGGCTCCCGGCCGGAGTCGATCTTCTTGCGCAGGTAGCTGATGTACAGCTCCACCACGTGCGCCTGGCCGCCGAAGTCGTAGTTCCAGACCCGGTCCAGGATCTGCGCCTTGGACAGCACCCGGCGCGGGTTGCGCATGAGGAAGCGGAGCAGCTCGAACTCGGTCGCGGTCAGCTCGATCAGCTCGCCGCCGCGGCGCACCTCCCTGGCCTCCTCGTCCATGGTGAGGTCGCCGACGACAAGCTCGGTGTCGCCGCGCGCCCTGGTGATGCCGGCCCGCCGCAGCAGCCCCCGCAACCGGGCGAGCACCTCCTCCAGGCTGAACGGCTTGGTGACGTAGTCGTCGCCGCCCGCGGTGATGCCGGCCACCCGGTCCTCGACCGCGTCCCGCGCGGTCAGGAACAGCACGCACACGTGCGGCAGCTCGGCCCGGACCCGGCGGAGCACCTCCAGGCCGTCGAAGTCGGGCAGCATGATGTCCAGCACCACGGCGTCCGGCCGGAACTCGCGGGCGGTCCGCACCGCGCTGCTGCCGTCGCCGGCGGTCTGGATCTCCCAGCCCTCGTAGCGGAGCACGCTGGCGAGCAGCTCCGCCAGGCTGGGCTCGTCGTCCACGACCAGCACCCGGATGGGCGTGCCGTCGGCGCGCTGAAGGCCCGGGGCGGGCCCCCCGGACGCCGCAACTCCAGGCTGTTGCCCGGCCATCTGCGTCACCTCAGCAGTCCATGCCAGATCCGCGGCCATTGCCGCACCTCACGCTACTCGCGCGAGGGCCAGGGCCAGCGCCGGGCAGCCAGCCACGGCGCGCCGCGCCTCGCGCCGCAGCCCGCGGGGGACCGGCTGGTCCGCCACGATCGGGTAGCCCCACTCGTCGAGGGTGATGAGCTCCGGGAGGAGCTCCGCGCAGGCCCCGTGCCCGGCGCAGGCCACCGGGTCCACTCGCAACCGCTGTCCCATGTCAGCTCCAGTCCTCCTCGCTCGCGGGCCGCCCGGCCGGCACCGGCAGGAACGGCCTCGGGTCCGTGCCGCCGCACCGGCCCTGCTCGTGCAGCCCGGCCTCGGCCGCGAAGACGCGCAGCGCGCTGCCGACGAAGCGCACGCTGCCGTCCGGGTGGTGGCAGGCGCCGCGCCCGGTGACCAGGCCGGCCCAGCGCTCGAGGTCGGCCCGCGCCCGGTGATCGGGGCGGGGGCCGGCCAGGTGCTCCAGCGCCGCCGCGATGCGCGGCAGCCCGTTGAAGCACGGTCCGCACTGCCCGGCGGATTCCAAGGCCAGGTACCTGGCCACCCGCGCGGTCTCGGCGAGCCCGCACCGGTCCGCGGGGAGCGCGGCGAGCACGCCCGCCCCGGCCGCCGCGCCGAGCGGGCGCAGCGCCGCGTTGGCCAGCGGCAGGCCCGCCGCCGTGGCGGCGGGCAGCCATGTGCCGTGGTAGCCGCCGACGAGCACGGCCTGGACCGGACCGGCCGCGCTGGGCACGGCCCCTCCGGCCCCGGCCGGGCGGCCGGGCCCGGCATCCAGTCCGAGCAGGCCCGCGATACCGGTGCCGAGCGGCACCTCGGCCACGCTCGGCCGGCCGTCGGCCAGATGCAGCGTGACCAGCATGCTGCCCGGTTCCGCCGCGGTGCCCGCGCCGCGGAACCAGGCCGCGCCGTAGCGCGCGATCAGCGCCAGGTGGGCCAGGGTCTCCACGTTCTGCACCAGCGCGGACCGGCCCGGCGCCAGCCGCGGCAGCCCGCGGGCCGGCCGGTAGCTCGGCAGGGCGGGCCTGCCGGTGAGGCGGCTGGCCAGCGCGGACTCCTCACCGGCCAGGAACCTGTCCGGGGCCGGCACCAGGTCCACCCGGGCGGCGTCGATCCCGGCGGCGGCCCGTTCCGCGATGGCCCCGGCCAGCCGGGCGTGCAGCCGCTCGTTGCGCTGCACGTAGAGCACGGCGGCGCGGGAGCCGGCCGCCACGGCGGCGAGCTGCAGCCCGTCAAGCACCAGGTGCGGGGAGATCCACAGCAGGGACCTGTCCTTACTGCTGGCAGGCTCGCCCTCGGCGCCGTTGCCGGCCACGACGGGGGCGGGCCTGGCCTGCGCCGCCGCGGCGAGCTTGCGGGCCACCGGGAAGGCGGCGCCGCCCCGGCCGGTCAGCCCGGCGGCCGCCACCTCGGCCAGCAGCCGGTCCCGGCCGGCCGCGGCGGGCAGGGCACCGTGGGCGGCCAGGTGCCCGCGCAGGTCCACCGGCACGGCACCGGTGGCCGGGAGCAGCCGCGGCAGGCCGCCGCCCGGGCCGCCGGGCGGGGCGCCGCCGGCGGCCAGCGGGGGATGCGGGAGGGTGAGGCTGTCGGTCATCACAGATCGGCCTTCCGGGCGGTCATCCGGCTGAGGGTGGCGGCGGCCCGCCCGGCCCGCGGTACCTCCCGGGCGGCGCGGGACAGCCGCCAGGCCAGCGCCGCCGCGGTGGCCAGCACGCAGCCGGCCAGCACGCCGAGCACCAGCCCGCCGCGCGCGTCGGAACTGCTGCCGAAGCTGTGCAGCACCGCGAGCGGCCAGGCGGCGTAGGCCAGCCAGTGGATGGCCCGCCAGGCGCGCCGGCCCATCCTGGCGCGGGCCAGGCTGGTCAGGATCAGCGCGGCGATCAGGTCCAGGGAGATCGCCCCCAGGCCCAGCCAGAGCGGCTTATAGGCGGAGGCGAACGGGAGCACCGCGGCGGCCAGGCCGATCGTCACGTAGGGGTCCGCGATCGCGGTCAGCACGTGGATCGCGAGGAACGCCACCGCCAGCAGCGACACGTTCCGGTGCAGCCCGGTGACCGCGAAGCCGGGCAGGCCGGGCAGCCGGCCCTGGCGGTTGACCAGGATGCCGAGCAGCACCACGGCGGTCAGCAGCAGCATCGTCACCACCCCGGTCGCCCGGCTGGCGTACCAGAGCGCGGTGGTGTGGGTGATCCCGGTCATGGCCGGCGGCCCGGTCCGTGCAAGCTCATGCCCACAGCATCACCGGCCGGGCGCAGCGCCCCCTCTTGGCCGCCTCTGAATTACCTCTGAGAGCGATGGCCTGGCAGAATGCGCGCGTCGGCGCCGTTAGGTCGTGTCCCGTGGATCCATGCCGACGCGCAGCAGGCTGGAGATTCGCGGGGCACGCCCTGGGACGGAGGTTCGCATGTCTGCCCGCACCGGGCGCGTCCGGCGCGCCGTGGGCAGGGCGTTCGTGGACACCTCGCCACTGCGCCGCCACGCCGGCTACCGGCGGCTGTGGACCGGCCAGCTCATCGCCGCGGCGGGCAGCCAGCTCACCGTGGTGGCCGTGGCCTACCAGACCTACCGGCTGACCGGCTCGACCGCGATGGTGGGCCTGGTCAGCCTCGGACAGCTCGTCCCGCTGCTCGCCGGGTCGCTGCTCGGCGGCCCGCTGGTGGACGCCTGGGACCGGCGCACGGTCATGATGGCCACCCAGTTGCTGCTGGCCGCCGGGGTCACCGGGCTGGCCGTCAACTCGATGCTGGCCCATCCGATGCTGTGGCCGATGTTCGCCTGCACCGCCGAGTCGTCGGCGTTCCAGGGCGTGGACTGGGCGGCCCGCCGCGCGTCGCTGCGCCGCCTGGTGCCCCCGGCCGACCTGGCCGCGGCCCTGTCCCTGCAGTCCGCGGCGTTCCAGGTGACCCTGGTGGTGGGCCCGGCCGCGGCCGGGCTGCTCATCGCGCACGCCGGGTTCAGCCTGGTGTACTGGCTCAACGTGGCCGCGTTCGCGATCGCGTTCGGCACCGTAGCGCGGCTGCCGTCGCTGCGGCCGGCCGGCGGCGGGCAGCCCGCCGGGATCGCCTCGCTGGCCGGCGGGGTCCGTTACCTGAGGTCGAGCCCGCCGCTCGCGGGTGCGTTCCTGATCGACCTGGGCGCGATGGTCTTCGGCATGCCCCGGGCGCTGTTCCCCGCCCTCGCGGTCACCCTGTACGGCGGGGGAGCGGCCACGGTGGGTTACCTGAACGCCGCGCCGGGCCTCGGCGCGCTGGCGGGTTCGCTGCTCACCGGGCATGTCTGGCGGGTGCGGCGGGCCGGGCGCTCGGTGGCGGTCTGCGTCGCGATCTGGGGCCTGGCCATCATGGGCTTCGGGTTCGTGCCGTGGCTGCCCGCGGCGCTGGCCCTGCTCGTGGTGGCGGGCGCCGCCGACGTGATCTCCTCGGTGTTCCGGATGATGATCGTGCAGCAGGTCACCCCGGACGCCATCCAGGGGCGGGTCAACAGCCTGATCTTCGTCGGGCTGCAGGGCGGCCCGCGGCTCGGCGACGCGGAGGCCGGCGCCGCGGCGGCGCTGGCCGGTCCCCAGTTCGCCGCCTGGTCCGGCGGCCTGCTCAGCGTGGTGGCCGCCGTGGTGACCTGCTGGGCGATCCCGCAGTTCTGGAGGTACCGCAACGAGACCGGCCTGGCGCACGGGGCGGGGGAGGGACCGGGGGAGGCGGCGGCACCGGGCACGCCACCGGCCGGGGAGCCAGCCGGCCGGGCCGGGAACCCCGGAGAGGCCAGGCCGGAGCCCGGCCCGGCTGACGCAGGGCACCCGGCCAGGCCGGAGCCCGGCCCGGCCGGCTGACGCAGGGCACCCGGGCGCAGCGGCCGGGCCGGGCAGGTCAAGGCGGGGCGGTCAGGCGGCGGAGGGCTGTTCCGGCGGCCAGCCGCCGAGGGTGACCACGGCGCCGGACTCGGCCACCAGCCGCGCCGGGAGGCCGGCGCCGTCCAGCCAGGCCAGCGCCGCCTCGCCGCGGATGATCGCCGCGGTGCTCGCGGCGTTCGCGTCGGCACAGCTGGCCGCCGCCACCGACGCGGTCCGCCACACCGGTGCGGCGGGCAGCCCGGAGCGCGGGTCGAGAATGTGGTGCAGCACGTCGCCGCCGCGCCGCCAGCGCCGCGCGGCCGTGCTGGAGGTGGCCAGGCCACCGGAGTGGACCGCGATCACCGCGGCCGGCCCGGCCGGCGGATCCTCGGGCCGCCCGGTGACGTCCTGGACCCGGATCCGCCACCCGCCGGGCGGGGCCGCCCCGGCCACCGCGATGTCCCCGCCCAGGTTGACCAGGACACCGCAGCCGAGCCGGCCGGCGATCCGCGCCGCGGCCCGGTCGGCCGCCCACGCCTTCGCGGTGGCGCCCAGGTCCAGGCGCGTCCCGGCGGGCAGCGACACCAGCCCGGCCGCCTCGTCAAGCTCGACCTCCCGCCAGCCGGGCACGCTGCGGACGGTCAGCCGCAGCGGCGGTCCGTCCGGCCGCACCAGGGCGAAGTCGCGGTCGTAGCCGGCCGCGCTCAGCGCGCCGCCCACGGTGGGGTCCACGTCCCCGTCGGTGAGCCGGGCCGCCCGGAGCGCGACGGCCAGCGCCCCGGCGAGCAGCGGGCCGATCCGCACCGGGCCGATCCGGCCGCGGTCATCGTGCGGCGCGCGATCCAGCGCGACGATCTCGGAGTCCGGGCGGAACCTGCTGCACGCCGCGTCCAGGGCGGCGAGGTCTTCGGTGAGCATGCGCCGCGCCGGTCCGAGCGCCCGCAGGTCGGTGACGAGCAGGTGCACGCTGGTGCCGATGGCCCGCCAGCTCGCGGCCCCCTCGCGGCCGCCGGAGCCAGCGGCCGCGCCGGGCATCAGGACCCCCCGGACGTGGTCTGGCCGCTGCCCTGCGCGGCGGAGATCCCGGAGCCGCCGGACGATCCTGAGCTAGACGAGGAGCCCGAGCTGGAGGAGGAGCCCGAGCTGGACGAGGAGCCCGAGGTCCCCGAGGAACTGGCCGAGCCGGACGACGTGCCGCCGCTGGAGCCGGAGGCCGCCGCGCTGCCGGTGCTGCCGCTGGGCGTGGTGCCGCTGCTCGTGCTCGCGTGCGAGGAGCCGGGCAGCACGAAGGCGACGGCGCCCGCCACGGCCAGGCCCGTGGCGGCGATCGCGGCGGTGACCGCGCGCAGCCGCGTGCGCCCCCGGTACCGCGCCGCGACGGCCGCCCGCGGAGGCCATGATTGTGAAGTTGGTGCCCCTAGAGGGGCCTCGTTGTCACGTTCATGCCCCGGCGCAGTCGGCTGTGCTGAGTTCATCGGATTCCCTTCCTCGTTCTCACCGCAGTCTGCGGGCCAGGAGTCGGGGAATCCTCGGAGCTGCCTCTGACGGTCCTCTGAGTGTGCGGCGGTGCCCGGCCGGTACCGTCGCGGGCGGGCCTGGCCGGCCCGGGCCGGGGCTGGCCTAGCCTTCCTGGCCTCCCGGGCGCACGGAGCTGAGCAGCAGGGCGAGCTTGGAGGCGGCGGGGGACGGCTGGGCACCCGCATCGAGCAGGAGCCGGCCGGCCTCGTCGAGGATCCCGGGCGGCCCGCTGCCCAGCTCGATCTCCACCTCCCGCCACGCGGTCGCGATGCGCCAGGCTGCCGGGCTGGCGGGCAGGTCCGTATCTCCGCGGTTTTGCCCGGGGAGCGAACCGGTCACCTCATCGTCGGCGACCTCAGCCAGCACCTCACCGCCGGCATCGGTGAGGTGGCGCACCGTGCGGGCGGTCTGCAGCCGGGCGATCGGGCGCAGCGGCTGGCCGCGGGCCCACTCGGCCACCAGGCCGGCGAGGTGGTCCGGGACGGCCTCCGTGCCGGGCCCGAGCGGGGCGTGCACCTCGCGCCGGGCACCGGCACCGGCGGGCAGCTTCAGGTGCCAGCCCGCGTCGGTCCCGCCGGTGCGGCGCCGCAGCGTGATTTTCGCCGCCACCAGGTCCAGCCCGGGAGTGTCCAGGTAGATGGCGGTCAGGTGGTACGTCCGCGGGCCGGTGACGGCGGCCACGCCGGGCACCGCGGACAGGTCGGGCAGGACGAACCCGGCGCCGACCGCGTACTTGCGCTCGACCTCCAGGGAGCCTTCTGGGGTGCTCATGCCCCCGACATTACGGCGTGGCCGGCCGTGCCGCTCCGCGTGTTCTCCCGCCCCGGGCCCGATTACAGTGCCACACTGCGTAATAACGCTCCGTGTCCGGATGGCTCCTCAGCGGCTCCGCGGCACGGCGCCGACCGGGGGACTCGCAGGACGGGACAGACGGGGTCCTGTCCCGGGCCGGCCGGGACAAGGGGTCATGGGTCAAGCATGGAACACGCCGAGACGATCGAGGGTTACGAGGCCGTGCCGCTGGCACTGCCGGAACAGGCCGGCCTGGCGGGCAGCGGCGCGGCGGTGCTGCGGCGGCGCAGCGCCCGGCCCGGCAAGCGCGCGGTCATGTACGTGCACTGCCGCGGCGATTCATTCGTCCCCGACGACCTGGTCGGCTGGTACACCGATCGCGGGTTTCACTTCTACGCGGCCGACCTGCGGGAGGTCGGCGCCGACGAGCGCCAGCCGGACGGCGGCAACCAGGCCGCTCAGGACCTGGGGGACTGCTTCACCTGCCTGGACGCCGCGGCCGCTCACGTGCGCGACGCGGACGCGATCGACGCCATGATCGTGTCCGCGCACGGCGCCGGCGCGGTGATCGCCGCGCTGTGGTGCCACGCCCGGCGCGGCAGCAAGCCCGCCGACGCGCTGGTGCTGGCCAGCCCGAGCTGGGCCACCGCGCCGCCGCTGCCCGAGTGGGCCAGGACGGTGACCGGCCGACCGGCACCGGTGCGGCCGTCGCCGCTGCTGACCGGCGCGCGGCGCAGGCTCAGGCGCGGCCTGGACATCGCCTGCCCGGTGCTGGTGATGTGCCCGGCGACCGGCTGGAACGCGCCGGGCGGCGCCGGGGGCCTGCTGGTGCCCCGGGCGCTGACGCTGCGGCGCGCGACGATGCGGCTGGGCGAGCACGTGACCTGGCTGAAACTGGCAGGCGGGCTGCCCGGCGAGGCCATGCCCGGCGGCGCCGGGCGGCGCCGCGTGTTCGACGAGCTGGGCCGGTGGCTCAGCGCGTACCTGTCCGGGCAGATCCGCGACCAGCTGCTATGACGCGTGCGGGGCTGCGGCCGGCTAATGCACCATCACGTTGACGGTCGGGTACCCGGCGGCCCCGTTGGGCGGGGGCGGCGCCATGGCGGCGGTCTGGGTGTAGCCGGTGGCGTCGGTGGCGCGGGCCTCGATGACGTGGTCGCCCCGGGTCGCGTCCCACTCCCACACCCACTGCCGCCAGGTGTCGATGCCCGGCACCGCCGCGAGCCTGGCCTGGTGCCAGTCCCCGCCGTCCACCCGGACCTCCACCGCGCCGATGCCCTTGTGCTGGGCCCAGGCGACGCCCGCGATGGGCGTGCGGCCCGCGCGCACCGTGGCGGAGCCGTTCGGCACGTCGATCCGCGACTCGGTCTTGATCGGCCCCCGCTGTGACCAGCCGCGCGTCGCCCAGTAGGCGAACTCGCCGGCGAACGTGGTCACCTTGATGTCGGTGATCCACTTGCAGGCCGACACGTAGCCGTACAGGCCGGGGACCACCAGGCGGGCGGGGAACCCGTGCGCGACCGGCAGCGGCGTCCCGTTCATCGCGACGGCCAGCATGGCGTCGCGCCCGTCCATGACCGCCTGCACCGGGGTGCCCGAGGTGAACCCGTCCACCGACGTGCAGAGCAGCTGATCGGCCCCGGCGCGGATGCCGGCGGCGCGCAGCAGCCGGGACAGGCTGGCGCCCAGCCACCGCGCGTTGCCGATGTACGGGCCGCCCACCGGGTTGGACACGCAGCACAGCGTGATCCAGTCCTCCATGAGCGGGAGCTTGATCAGGTCGTCGAAGGTGAGCGTGATCTCGTGGGCGACCATGCCATGGATCCGCAGTTGCCAGCTCGACGGCGCGACCTGCGGCAGCACCAGGGCGGTGTCCACCCGGTAGAACGAGTTGTTCGGGGTCACGAACGAGGCCAGGCCCGGGATGTCCAGGTCCACGCCCGCGGGCAGCGCGGGGGCACGCTGGATCGGCGGCGGCAGCTTCAGCGTCGCCCGTGCCTGCGACACGCTGCTGCGTTCCGCGAGGACGCGGCCGACCAGGCCGCTCGCCCCGGCCACCGCCACCGCCACCGAGCCGGTGACCAGGAACTCCCGCCGGCCCGACGGTGCCGGGCCCTCATCGCCGGGGGATGCCCGGTGCGCGCCGGGCTGCGCGGCGGCCTGTCGGGGCACCCAGGACGCTCCGGGCCCGGCCGCCGCGCCCGGGGCGGGGGACGCCGGCGGGCCCGGTGGCTCGGCGGGATCCTCCCCGGCCCCGGCGGGATCCTCCCCGGCCCCGGCGGGAGCCGGGAGGGCGGCGCCCCGGGGGGCCGCGCGGACCAGCCGCGCCATGGCGAACAGAGCGGCCGCGCCGCCTGCCAGCGACGGCAGGGCGTCGGCGAGCTGCGCGGTGGGACGGGTCAGGGCGGCGGTGAGGCCGATCGTGGTGAACACGGCCAGGCCCGCGACGCCGTAGCTGAACCGGCGCACCGCGGCGACGCCGACCACCCCCGCGAAGATCGCCAGCAGCACCAGGATCCCGCTGACCAGGGCCGTCTTGTCGTGGGCACCGAACGTCGAGATCGCGAAGTCCTTGACCGGCGGGGGCGTGAGGTCGATGGCGGAACCGCCGACGGCGACCACGGGGGAGCCCAGGGAACCGGTGAGGCCCGCGACGAGCTGGCCCACGCCCAGCGCGACGGCGGCGGTTATCAGGCCCGTGAACAGGCCCGTGACGACGCCGGGCCGGGTTCGGGGCCGGCCAGGCGGGGGAAGTTGCGGATCGGAGGACACTGTCACATCTTCTATTCGTTGTCGTCAGCGGCAAGGATTGGCCGCAAGCGCACAAGCCAATCCGATCGGCCGCCGGCCACGAATCATAGAGAGAGAAGGACGCCGTCGTGGCGGGGCCGCGGGGCGGCCGGGCCAGGCACGTGCGGGGATATGGGCGTGATGTGCGAAACGTGAGGATGAGGACGCGACGATGACCGCGGAGTTGCCGGGCGAGCGCTCCCACGCGCCTTCCGGCGGCGACCTTGCCGCGCTGCTCGCCAAGGTCGCGCGCGGTGACGAGGCCGCCTTCGCGGGGGTGTACGACCGGTTCGCGACGGTCGTGTACGGTCTGGTCCGCCGGGTCGTCCGGGATCCGGCCCAGTCCGAAGAGGTCACCCAGGAGGTGCTGCTCGAGGTCTGGCGGACCGCGTCCCGGTTCGACCCCGGGCAGGGCAGCGCGCGCAGCTGGCTGATGATGCTCGCGCACCGGCGGGCCATCGACCGGGTCCGGTCCGCACAGGCGGCCGCGGCGCGCGAGGCCCGTGCCGCCGTGGCGGCGACGGACTACGACGTCGTGGCCGAGGAGGTGGAGACCCGGCTGGACGCGCAGCGGGTGCGCCGCTGCCTGGACACCCTCACCGAACTGCAGCGGGAGTCGGTCACCCTCGCCTACTACGGGGGATACACCTACCGGGAGGTGGCGGCACTGCTCGGGGTGGCGGTCGGGACGGTGAAGACCCGGATGCGGGACGGGCTGATCCGGTTGCGTGACTGCCTGGGGACGGACTCATGAGGCTGCGCCGGACCGACCCGCACACGCTGGCGGGCGCCTACGCCCTGGACGCGCTCAGCGAAGAGGACCGGGAGAGATTCGAACGCCACCTCGGGGTCTGCGAGTCGTGCCGCGCCGAGGCCGCCAGCCTGCGCGACGCCGCCGGCCGGCTGGCCGAGGCCACCGCCGCGGCGCCGCCGCCGCGGCTGCGCGGGCTGGTTCTCGCCGAGGCCGCCCGGACCCGGCAGCAGCCGCCGCCCGTCCGCGTCGCGGAGCGGGTGCGCCGGTCCTGGCACGGTGTCGGCTGGCCGGCCGCGCCGCGGCTCGCGGTCGCGATCGCCGGTGTCGGCATCCTGGTGGCCCTGGCACTGGGCACGCTGCTGATCAACGACCAGCACCGGCTGCACATGGACGAGGCACAGCGCAGCCAGATCGCGGCCGTGCTGAACGCGCCGGATGCGGACATCATGACGGTGTCCGCCCGGACCCACGGCTCGGCCACCGTGGTGATGTCCCACGCCGACCACGCGCTGGTGCTGACCACGGCCCGGCTGCCCGCGCTGCCCGCCACCAAGTGCTACCAGGTATGGCTGATGGGCCCGCACCGGATGAAGTCCGCCGGGCGGCTCCCGCCGCCCAAGCAGGGCATGACCCCGCCGATGATCGTCCCCGGGGTGGCGGCCGGCGACGAGATGGGGGTCACCGTCGAGCCCGTCGGCGGATCCCCGCGGCCGTCCTCCCGGCCGGTGGTGATGCTGGCCCTGCCGTCCGCCTGAGGCCCCGGTTCCTGCCGGTGAACGACAGCCGAACGCGGCCGGTGCACTAACGTGTGGACTCGTGAAAGCATCTCCGCAGGCGCAGCTTAAACTCCTCGAACTGGCGGACCTGGACGCCGAGCTGAGCCGCCTGGATCACCGCCGCCGCACCCTGCCGGAGAATGCCGAGTTCGAGCGGGCACAGCAGCGGGATACCGAGCTGCGTGACGAGCTGACCACGCTGGAGGCGACCGGCAGCGACCTGTCCCGGGACCAGGCCAAGGCCGAGCGCGACGTGGACCAGGTCAGGAGCCGGATCGAGCGGGACCGGGCCCGGCTGGACGCCGGCCAGGTGTCCTCGCCGAAGGAGCTGGAGAACCTCCGGTCGGAGATCGTCTCACTGGAACGGCGGCAGGGCGACCTGGAGGAAATCGTGCTCGAGGTGATGGAGCGGCTGGAGGATGTCACCCGCCGCCGCGACGCGTTCAGCAGCGAGCAGGCGACGCTGACCAGCCAGATGGCGCAGATCGCGGCCCGGCGCGACGCGGCGTTCGCCGAGATCGACGAGCAGGCCGGGAAGACCCGGGACCAGCGGGCCGGCATCGCCGCCGACCTGCCCGGCGACCTGCTCAGCCTGTACGACCGGCTGCGCGCCCAGCACACCGTGGGTGCCGCCGTGCTGCGGAACGGCCGGTGCGAGGGCTGTCACCTGTCCCTCAACACCGTCGAACTGGGCCAGATCCGGGCCGCGCCGCCTGATGAGGTGCTCAGGTGCGAGGAATGCCGCCGGATCCTGGTCCGCGCCGAGCTGGGCGCATGACGGCTCGCAGGCTGCTGGTCGAGGCGGACGGCGGGTCCCGGGGAAACCCGGGCACGGCCGGATACGGGGCGGTCGTGCGGGACGCCGTCACCGGCGAGGTGCTAGCCGAGCTGAACGAGGCGATCGGCCGCGCCACCAACAACGTGGCCGAGTACTCCGGCCTGCTGGCGGGCCTGCGCGCGGCCGGCAAGATCGCCCCCGGCGCCGCGGCCGAGGTCCGGATGGACTCCAAGCTCGTCGTCGAGCAGATGTCGGGGCGCTGGCAGATCAAGCACCCCGACCTGCGGGCGCTCGCGGCGGAAGCCAGGCAGGCGGCCCGGGCGCTCGGCCGGGTGACGTATACCTGGGTGCCGCGGGAGCGCAACAAGCACGCCGACCGGCTGGCCAACGAGGCCATGGACGCGGCGTCCGGGCGGCCGTCCGCCAAGGGGGCGCCGAATAGCACCGGGCCGCGGCGGGACTCCGGCCCGTCTGGCCTGTGGTGAACCAGGCCGATCGTTTCTCAGCGCCTTACCCGAGTGCCGGGAACGCCTATCCTGGGGGGAGGGCGAGCCGGCCGGGCGGCCGCGCCGGGCCGTGCGTGCACGGCCCGGTGAGGAAGGTCCGGGCTCCACAGGGCAGGGTGGTCGGTAACACCGACCCGGGGTGACCCGCGGGACAGTGCCACAGAGAACAGACCGCCCCGGTCCGGGTTCCGGCCCGGCCGGGGCAAGGGTGAAACGGTGGTGTAAGAGACCACCAGCGCCCGGAGTGATCCGGGCGGCTTGGTAAACCCCACCCGGAGCAAGGTCACAAGGGCCGCGCGCCTTCCGGGGCGCGGGGCCTGCGCGAGCGGTTGAGGGCGGCCCGCCCGATGCTCGCGGGTAGACCGCACGAGGCTGCCGGCAACGGCAGTCCCAGATGGATGGCCGCCGGCCCGCGCTTCGGCGCGGGTGCACAGAACCCGGCCTACAGGCCGGCTCGCCCCTCACCCATCGTTCTGACCTGCACCGATGTCCAGCAGGGTGCCAGGCCGGGCACATTCCGGGCACATTCGTCGGGGCTGGTACGGCTCCGCCAGGTGTCAACCGGACCTTGACAGTGTTCTTGCTCCCAAGCCCACGCCCTTGGCTGTAGCCGTGCGCCTGACAGCGACGCCTTGTGAGGCTCACAGGGCTTGGCCCCTGGCTTGGAACGCCTTGTCCAGGGCGTCACGGGCCCGGCCGCTGGCCTCAGGGACGAGATGCCCATAGAGGTCCACCGTTGTCGTGATCGACTTGTGGCCGAGCCAGCGGGAGACCTCGGAGATCGGCACGCCTTCGGCAAGGGCGGTACTGGCGAACGTGTGCCGCAAGTCGTGGAACGTCGTCTCAGTGGGCAGGCCCGCCGCCGCGATCGCGGGCTTCCAGATCTCCCGGTTGTAGTAGTCACGCCGCAGCAGGGTGCCACGAGGGGTACGGCATAGCACGTCATGTGGGCCGATACCGAGTTGCTCGGCGTGGTCGGTCACGGCCTGGCGGACGAAGCGGGGCATGGGCACGTCACGCAGTGACGCGGAGGTCTTGGGCGGGGCGAGGATGGGCCGCCGGTCCACAACAATGACCTGCTGATCAACGGTGATCATCCCCTGCGCCTGGTCCACACAGTCAAGCGCGAGCCCGAAGGCTTCGCCTTGCCGCAGCCCAGCCCCCGCGCCCAGAAGGACGAGCAGCCCGTAGCGGGTAGGCATCGCGGCGGCCAGGGCGAGGACCTCGTGCGGGCTAAGCAACTGAACGTGTGTCTTGGCAACCTCGGGCAACCGGATATCCACGCATGGTGTCCTACGCAGGTAGCCGTCACGGACAGCACCGCGCATGATGCTGGCGAAAATGACGTAGATGGTCTCGATAGTTCGGGGGGCCAGGCCCTTGAGGCCTTGCAGGTCTTTCACCCACTGCTGGACCATCGTCGGCCTGATGGCCGCCAGGCCGAGGTCCCCGAACACCGGCACGATGTGATTCCGCAAGTGCAGTTCGTAGGTGTCAACGGTGCCGGTCTTGTGCAGTCGTGAGTTCATCCAGACCGGCGCGTACTCGCGGAACGGGGTCCGGCCGATGCGCGGATCGATCCACTCGCCGCGCGCTGTGTCGGCGGCCCGCTGGGCGTCGAACGCCTCGGCGCAGGTTTCCGGGTTGGTGCCCTTCCGCTTGGGGAACTTGCGGCTGCGCTGGATCCCGCCCTCGTCACGCCACCGGACCTGCCAGCGATCACCCATCAGGTGCTCGGCGGTCGGGTAGAACTTGGTGCTGCCCCTGCTGTGCTCTACACAGGGTTTGTCGCCATCTCGAGAATGACGCTTGTGCCAGCGGTCGTAGACAGTCACGCGGCAGCCTGCCGCTGGCGGAACCACGCCTTGACATCCTCAGGGTCGTACCGAAGATGACGCCCAACACGGCCAGCCTTCGGCCCGATCCCCAGATACCGCCACTGATACAAGGTGGCCTTCGGGATCTGGAGGTAGAGCGCCGTCTGCTCGGCCGTCCATAGCTGCTCGGCAGCCGATCTCATGCCGAGTCTCCTCTCAGCCGGTTCAGTCAGGGACGGGTGCGGGATCCCGATCGTGAGCGCGAGCACGGGCGGCCGAGGCCCGGGCCAGTTCGGCGGCGGGGGTGAGGGTGTAGCCGGTTCCGGCGTAGGTCCAGGTGTGCAAGACCAGGACGACGGTGTCGTCGAGGGGGCGGCCCCAAGGGTCGCGTTCGCCCTGGGGGTGGCGCTGGGCGCGGCGGTGGTCTTGGCGGTCGCGGCGCAGCTGGCCGAAGGTGGTGGAGTAGCGGCGGGATTTGGTGAGGAAGTGGCCGCCGTGGCCGAGGGCATGGGCCCATTTGCACAGCCGGGATCGGGCTGGGACGAGGGTGCCGCCGCAGATTTCGTAGGCGGTGCCGCGCAGCCGGGCGGGGATGTAGTGGCCGCCGCCGAGTTCCCACGCGGTGGTGATCATGGCCTTGTAGTGCCGGTGGCAGCGCAGGTCCGCCAGGTCGCGGGCGAACCGTAGCGGGCGGTCGGGCAGGCCGGGGGCGTCGAGGGCCTTGGTGGCGTACTTGGCGATGTAGTTCCCCACGGCCTGGACACTGAGCTTGCGGCCGGTACCGGGCAGCTCGTCATTGTGGCGGATCGGCTTGACGTCAATCTGGTCTCCGAACCGGAGCACCAGCGCGGGCCAGGAGGGGTTGGCGCCAGTGTCCACCGGGACCCTGACCGCAGCGGCGGCGCTTTCGATGGTCTGGCGCAGCCGGTCAGCGGTGAACCAGAGGGGCGGTTGCAGGTAGTTCTCACCCGCCCGTGGCCCGGCGTCGAGGCGGATCACGGCGTGGAAGTGGACGACGCCGCGCGCTTGGTATTCGGCGACCTTGACGTACCGGACCCGGACCAGGTCATGAAGTTGGGCTTGGGTGATCCCGGCCTGACGGGCGAGGTGACGGGGCAGGTAGGTGGTGAACCGGCGCCACAACTGGCCCGCGTGCGCGTTGAACAGCACCGCGGCGGTGTAGTCGTAGCAGTCGCTGCACAACGCCCGGCCCAACCTAGGGTCGTGCTCGGCATGGCGCACTGGGCAGGAGATATCCCGGCCGTGCGGGCAGCGCCGGCCTTTGGCGTCACGCCGAGGGCGGCAGGGCAGCACGGTCTTGCCGCGCATCCGGCGGGCGTGCACCGGGCCGAAGGAGGGGGCCGTGAAGGTGGCGAACACGCACGGATGCGCAGCGATGGTCTCGGGGACGCCTTTGCCGCCGACCAGGCCCGCGCGGACGAGTTGCCGGGCGTCGCGTTTGTAGACCTGGGAGCAGGCCGGGCAGACGGCCTCGCGGCGGTTGCCACAAGGGGTGAGGAGCAGCCCGCCGGGTTCGGTGCCGGTGTCATACACCGGGCGCAGTTCGCCGGTCGCCAGGTCGATGGCGTCGATGCGGCCGCGCAGCGGGATCGGGTTGCGGCACTCGTCATGCCAGGGGGTGTCGTCGGCGGACTCCCAGGCCCCCGGGCCAGAGTGCAGTCCGGGGGTCAGGGGGACCGTCGCGGCGGTTATGGGCGGGCTCCCCAGCGTTGCTGGGCGGCTTGGCGGGTGACGCCGAGCCGGGCGGCGATGTCGGCCCAGGAGTAGCCGAAGGCATGCAGGCCGGTGATGGCCTGGGCGATGGCGTCCTCGATGTCGGCGGACAGACTGGTGAGCAGGGGGAGGGATTCGAGGTCGCCGGTGGCGATGCGGCGGGCGTAGGCGGCCAGGACGCGGTGAGCGAACGCGGCGTAGACGTCGCTCTCCACGACCGGCCGGGGCCGTTTGGGTGTCAAGGCGGGGTTGACAGTGTTCTTGAGCGCGGACGGGCCCGGGTGTTCGGTGCTAGGCCGGGCAGCGGGCGCGGCTACCGGGGTCATGCCGCGTCCCGGTGGCCGCGCAGGCTGGCCGCGTAGGCGGCCAGGTCGGTGATGTCGGTGTCGGTGAGGTAGGCGGCCTTGATCCGCCGGGGCACGCCGGTTTCGGACAGCAGCCAGCCGACCCCGCGTGCGAGGGGGTCGATCTCGGCGGCGGTGTAGCCCTCGGCGGCCCAGCCCTGGCCGAGCACGGTGTCACTGGAGGAGTCGGTGGTGCACCGGAACGCCCACCGGTAGGAGAACAGGTCCCGCATGGACGGGTCGATGACCTGGTGGGAGGGCCGCTGGGTGGCCAGGATCACGATGACCCCGGCCGCGCGACCCCGGGCGACCAGGTCGCGGGTGAGCATGGCGAACTTCTCCCGGTCCTGTTTGGACCCGACGGTGGCGGAGAAGTAGGCGTATTCGTCGATGAGGATGAGGTAGACCGGTTCGCCGGACTGGCGGGTGATCTTCCGGGCGCCGTTGGCCAGGAGCTTGTCGTAGCGGGTGTTCATGGTGGCCTGGAAGGCTTCGAAGGCGTCGATGGCGGCCTTGATGGACGGGCCGATGAACATGTCGGCGCAGTGCCGCCAGGGGCCGAGTTCGACCTGCTTGCCGTCGATCAGGATGAGCTTGCAGTCGGCCGACAGCGCCCCGTGGGCGGTGATCAGGTTCAGCGCGTTGGACTTGCCGCCGCCGGGTTCGCCGCCGAGCAGCATGTTGCGCTCGGCCAGGTTGACGTGGACGTGCTCGCCGTATTCGTCGATGCCCAGGTGGATCGGGTCGAAGATGGAGAACGGGAACACGCGGACCGTGCTCATGGGTGGTTCCTCCCTTCGGGAGTGAGGAGGGGCAGGCCCCGGGACTGGTCCCGGGGCACTGCCTTCGTGGGACTACTGGGCAGGCCGCCGCATGACGGCCAGGGCTTCGCTGATGGCGTGGTGGATTTCGTCGTCGGGGTTACGGCCCCGGGCGATCCAGGTGAATGAGCCGGGCCCGGGCTAGCAGCGAGGGCACGGTGTGATTGGCCGCGAGCTTGTCGCGGCGGATGATGTCGATGGTCACCAGTTGCGACCAGCGGGGGTTGCGGGTGACCCGGGCTTCCCGGGCGTAGCAGGCCGCGCGGAGTTCTCCGATGTGAGCGGTGAAGTCCTCGGCGCAGATTCCGGCCCGGCACAGGAGGTGCAGGCGTACCCCGACCTTGGTCGGCCGGGTCCACAGGACCAGGGGCAGCCGCCCGGAGCGGGTGTGCAGCCGGGCTTCCCAGCACAGGCGCTGGATGCGGTGCCGGGTCAGCACGCACCAGAACCGGCGCCAGGTCCACGGCAGCACGCCGAGGACGGCCACGGCCAGGCCAACGACGAGACCGGCCCAGGTGAGAGTGATCAGGTGGGTGAGCCGCCACAGCGCGGCCACGGTGAGGGCCAGGATGGCCAGTTCGGTGCGCCACCGCCAGGCCACGCCTGCGGCGGTGCGGTGGAGCTGGGCGGCCAGGTCGTCCAGGACGTAGGGGTTGTTCCGCTGGTTGCGGTGGTTGCGGCCAGTGTTGGGCAAGGGGGGTCACCGCCTTCCGGTGAGGTTGAGGTAGGTGCGGGGGATGAAATCGCCGGGCATCACCGGCCAGTGGCCGTTGCGTGGGCGGGGGGTGCAGGCCGGGCAGTACCGGACCGCGCCGCCCGCGTTCTTGATGGCGCGTTCGGTGCGGCGGGTGCCTTCGCAGATGCGGATGCAGGTGAAGCCGATGCCGGCTTGCCAGATAACCGCGACCAGCCGGGCGCCGTGCCCGGCGGCGTGGGTGTCTAAGCGGTGGAGCAGATCGTCGGTCCAGCCGACGTAGTGCTTGGCGTGCCGGTAGGGGCGGTCGAAGTGGAGCATGTAGATGACGCCGAGCGCCCCGGCCGGGGCGGTCATGCCGGACCGCCCCAGTCGGTGACGCATGCCAGTGGCCAGGTTTCGCCGCAGGCCAGGCAGATGAAGGCTTCTTCGGTGAGACCATCGGTGGTCTCGATGTCGTCGGTGGTGATGTTGGAGGACCCGCAGTGCGGGCAGATCGGCTCGTGGTAGATGACCCGGTGCCCGGTGCTCGCCGCGACCATCACGCCACCTGCTTGCGGGGCGTGTAGGCCGCGATGAGCTGGGCCCGGTCGGCCGCGTTGATGGCGTGGCCGGTGATCCAGGTTTCGGCGCATGCCTTGTGGCAGGGCAGGCCCCTGACCGGAGACCGGCACACCGTCGGCCCGTCACCGAACACGCACGGCTCGGGGGGGCCGGTGGCAGCGTGCCGCCAGTCGAGGACTACGCCACCGCCGGGTGCGCTGGTAGCGTGGGACATGCCAAGGTCTCCTGTTCTTTTCGCGAGGCAGGGATTGATCTGGCTGGCCGGGCCGGGGGATAGCCGTCCCCCAGGCCCGGCACTGGTGTTTTAGCGGGGCAGCCCGTTTCGGGCGGGCAGCGCCCTTCGGGGCGCGGGCACGGTGGCCAGCAGGTCAGCCAAGATGGCCTCGGCCTGGTCGGCGCGGGCGCTTTCGGCGGCGAGCTGGCGGTGCAGTCGGCCGATCTGGCGGCCGGGTGGGGTGTGGCCCAGGACCCGGTAGAACCCGGGCGGGGCCTTGCGCAGCGCGCCGAGAACGAACGCGCAGAGAGCGATGATCGCCAGGGCCGCCAGCCAGGCGGCGGTAACCGGGTCGGCCACCGCGGCAGCGGCCAGGCCCGCGAGGGCCACGGCGGTAAGGGTGAACCGGGCGGGCAGCCCGGTCACGAACCCGACCGCAGCGGCCAGCACGGGACCGCCGACCACGCCTGCGGCGGTGGACAGCACCGCCGACAGGCCGACCGGGCAGACCGGCGCAGAGTCGTTTGTCATGGGATCTGGTTCTCCTGATCAGTTCGCGAGGCAGGGGGATGGTTCTGGCTGGCCGGGCCGGGGGGATAGCCGTCCCCCCAGGCCCGGCACTGGGTTGTCAGGTGGTGCTGGCCGGGCCAGCGGTGATGAAGGCGTAGAGCTTGACGGTCACGCCGAAGTCGGTGAACTTGACCTCGCAGTGCACCGACTGCCGCCCGTCGTCGCGGGTGTGCGGTTCTCCGGTCACGGTGCTGCCGAACCGGTCGGCCCACTGGGCCATGGCGTGGAAGGTGTCCGGGGAGTCGGGGAACTGAAGGCTGACCTCTTGCCCGGCCTGCGAGACGGTGAAGTACCGCGGGGCGGGCAGGTCGCTGTTCTCCAGGAGCAGGTCGTGAACGTCGCGTGCCAGCGCGACGACCGACCGCTTCTCAGCGGGGGTGACCATGGTCACGTAGTCGGGGATCTCGATCGTGGTGTCAGTCATCGTGGTGTCGGTCATGGGGGGTTCTCCTGTTCTGATCGCGAGGCAGGGGGATGGTTCTGCTAGCCGGAACAGCTCAGGCCGCATGGATTGAGGACTTGCCGCTGGCAGCAGCCAGCGTCACCGCGTTCGCGCGGAAGTTGCGCACGATCTTGTGGTCCTTGCGTGCCGGGCCGCTGATCCACGGCGCGAACACCAGGCCGTCGATCTGCACGAGTTCATCTGTGGTCAGCTTGGGCTCATCTCCAGCCACCTCGACCCAGATGGACTCGCTTGATCCGTGCTCAGGGCTCGTGTCGAAGGCAGTCAGCCGCACGACCCAGATCGGGCGCCCGTCCGGCGTCACGGCCTGCTTGCTCCTGTCCTTGTAGTCGTTCTTCGGCTTGGCCGGGCCACCTGCCCGGAACTTGATGCCGCTCGCATCGATCAGAAGTCGCATGATCTTGTCCTCTCTGTCTGTTGTGATGTGGCTCTCTTGAGCTACTTGACATCCTAGGACTACAGGATGACAGGCGCGAGCTTATGAAGGGTTGCTCAATGGGGACGGGTTGCTTACCTCAGCAGCGAGCGCAGTTCGGCAGCCTCGGCGAGCAGGCGGGCCTCGGGGATTCTCTTCGCTGGCTGTTGCGCCGACAACGGGAACGGCTGGCCCGGGCGGGGATCTTCGGTGAACCGGGGCACGAGGTGCGTGTGCAGGTGCGGCAGCGAGTTGCCCAGCGTTTCGTAGTTCATCTTCAACGGCTGATACACCTTGATCAGTGCACGCGCCACAGCCAGCACCTCGGACCAGTAGCCAGCGGCTTCGGTCTCGTCCAGTTCGGTTGGCTCGTTTACGTGTCGGCCACGCCAGATGACCACGGTATAGCCGCGCTGCACGTCGGCGCGTTGCAGGTAAGCATCGGTGTACCGGCCTTCATTGATCCGCACGCCGTACTTGTCGGCTTCTGGGCGACCTGACGTGCACATCTCGCAGCCGACGCCACGGATCAGGTCGGACCAGTTGCCCGGCCATTCATCCATCGGTACCTGCTCCATCGGGCTCGGCCCATTCGAAGACGAACTCGTGCCGGTCCGCAGCGTACAGGTCATCTGCGACTTGCAAGGTCCGGCCGTCCGGGTCGTAGTCGATGTGCAGCATCCGGACCACCGGGACACCCGGGTCCAGTTCCAGCAGGCGGACTTCATCCGGGGTAGGCATCCGGGCGGCGAGCAATTCCGTGCCCCGGGCGAACCGATGCCCCAACCGCTCGATGAGGTTGTCCGGACCTTCCGGCAAGGCGGCTGATGACTCCAGACGAGTGCCATCTGCGACCCACAGCGGGTAGTAGCTCATCGAGACCACCGCAGGCACGTCATCAAGCAGTTGGAGTCGCTGCCGGATCACCACGTCCTCACCTGCGCTAATGCCCAGCCACGCGGCAATGTCGGCAGGGACCGGACCTCGGCCGATCATCAGCATTCGCCGAGACGGAACCTGGCCTTGCGCGATGGCCTCGGTATCGAACTCCGGCTTGCCGGACTGGCGATGAGAGGCATGCCGGTGCGTGGAGGACACCCGCCGCAGCGGCGGGCGCGAACGCACATAGGAGCCGAATCCCTTGCGAGTCAGAACCAGGCCCTCACTGGCCAAGGTAGCCAGCGCAGCCCGGACGGTGGTCCGGCTCACGCCATAGGCATGCTGGAACTCACTCTCGGTCGGGAGCTGGCTCCCAGGCCTGCGATGGCCCTCCTGAATCTCTGCCCGCAGCAAGTCCGCCAGTTGCAACGCGAGCGGGCGATCAGATCGAGGGTCAAGGCGCTGTGTCATCGTCCGCCCTACCGTGCTAGGTCATCCTGTCGTGCTAGCACTACAGGCCAGCCTACCGGCCAGCACCCGATCTTGAACAGTCGCCAGGCCAGGAGATGCCCAGAAGCACCTGTGACAACTTTCTCCACAGCTTCAAGGGCACGCCCTCCGGGCGCGCCGGGCCGTCCGGCCCTGCACCAACTCTGAGCATAGGCGCGTGGATCACCGGGGGAGTGCGTGAACAGTCGAGCGTGCCGCGCCGCTGGCGGCCGGGGTGGCGGGGGAGTCTCGCCGCTGTGGGGCGGCAGCTTGGCCCGCTGCCTCTAGCGCGGCAGCGCACCGGCGCGGGCCGCTGCCGCCGCGCCGTTACCCCGCACCCGCAGCCCGGCGGTCCTCGCCGTTAGGCACCCCTGGTGACCGCGCCTGCAAGAGCGGCCGGGCCGTCCTCCTCGCGCCGGGCATCCTGTCGCCGCGAAAGCCCGCCGTCAAGGGCGCTGCGGCCTGCGGCCTTCGCGTCGCTTGCTGCGCAAGCGCAGACCCTGGACGGCGGGCTTCCCCGGCAAGATCCGGCACCTGTCGGGAGGACGGGAGAGGAGCCGAGGTTGCGCTTAACTCAAGGCGGCGCACACGTCCACCAGGACGTGGCCGCGCAGGGAAAGCGAGGTGATGCTCCCGTCCGGAGCGACCAACCCCGTCAGCGCTCCTGCGGTCACGCTCACGGTCGGCAGCCCAAAGCGCTTCGCGTCGGCTGGCTCAAGGATGTTCCCTGTATGTCCCTTGGCCGCCAAAATCGCGGAGCCGTCAGGAGATACGGTCACTTTTACGGGCCCTGACACATTCTCGGTGATGGCCTTTCCGGTTTGCAGGTTCGTGAACGAGACACTGAAAAAGCCCGTGTGGAGAAAGGTCATCGACCCGTCCGAGGTCTTGAGAATCTTGGAGAACGATTTGTCGACCTGGGGCGTCACCCGGACCTTGAACCCGCAGAACAGTGATGGCAGGGTGAAGGGCCCCTCTGACACGAGCTGCCATTTGGGGCCCCGGGCGAGGGCTGGGGAGGCCGTCACCACTCCTCCGAACATGCCCAGCAGCGCGCCGAGCGCCACGATCACTCCCAGTCGCCTCATGACAATCACACCCCCACTCCTTGGCCACCACGCGTGGCCAGTGCCCGGCATTATGCTCCGGCCCGCCGGAAACCTCAACGCCCGCGATGCGATACAGATGACGTTCGGGCAAAGGACACGCGCCAGGCACTACCGCCGAGCCGTGACCGTGCCCGCTGCGTGCCCGATGGGCGGGTCAGCAGCAATGCTTCGCGGGCACTCACGAACAACCAATAGGGCCGTCCACCTGCGGTTTGGGCAGGTGAGAGCCAACCCCTGCACTCATTCCCAAGCTGATAGT